>FUFK010039149.1_pt1 | contig 56789 bp, 57 predicted proteins | sample 1021851 | NCBI WGS metagenome assembly FUFK01 (sample SAMEA51879418, study PRJEB19060) | metagenome
TGAGTGGGAAGATACAGTGAGGATGATTGCTTTTAGCAAAAAAGATGGAGAGGGCTCTATTGCTTATATGTATGTTGATGAATCCGTTCTTGAGGATTAATTAATGGAAGTTTTCGATACTTTTCTTGAGGGTATATTTGTGGCTTCTTTAGTCCTTTTTTCATTAATATTAATTATTGTTGTTGGTTCAAGTTCAGGTTCGAGAAGACCTTATAAATCGAAAACGAAGTGGCTTACAAGAAAAGAATATTACAGAGAATATCTTAAATCAGAGGCTTGGCAGCGTAAAAGATATGTTGTGTTTAAAAGAGATAATTGGACTTGTCAAGAATGTGGTGCTAAAGCGACTGAAGTTCATCATTTAAAATATGCTAAATATCAGATTGGGAAAGAACCTATTGATTGGTTAGTATCTCTTTGTTCTCCTTGTCATAGAAAGAAGCACAATTAAACACTTACATTAAAGAGTGCCAAATGAGTTGCCATATAGTTGCCACTTTTTTACTAACTTTAAGCAAGTTCATTAATAATTGATGTAAAAAAAGAAACCTCCGATTTCTCGAAGGCTTTATTCTGTGTAGTGTAGCGGTTTCGCTTGCTCCCCCTCTTGGGCTCGAACCAAGGACCCTCTGATTAACAGTCAGATGCTCTAACCAACTGAGCTAAGGAGGAATTTACTTTTCAGTGAGGGCAAATATATGTAATATTTTTAAAATTTGATTTTTTTTTAATTAAATCTTTACATCTGAAAATTTAAAGAATAAACGGTATTACTGCTTTTCTTTTATTAGGATATTCTTCAAATGAATTAATATACCAATTGTGATGGTTTAGGGCTCTTGGAATCAAGTTAAAAGCAGTCCATAATGCAAAGCTTAAGGTTCCTAGATTAAAAACTATTACAGCAAATCCTATCCATTCAACAATTTCACCAAAATGATTTGGACAAGAAATATATTTAAACATACCACCTTGGGGAATTTGATACTCTGTATTTTCTTTACGCAAGGATATCAATTTATTATCTGATGATCTGTTAATGTACATTCCGATAAAAAAGACAATTAGTCCAATCAATGTATTAATCCCAAAATCTAANTGTGATATATTTCCTATCTCATAACCAACAAAAAAACCGTTAAACAAGTTAAAAACGAATGCACTAATCACAATGACTAAAGGCATCTTTTTTCCTTTGGTCTTTAACTTGATTGGAAATAATATAGTTCTGTAGAAATAGTGTAAAATCCATAATCCAATTATTAATACTATTATTCCATTTTTTTCAACAGGTGAAAATAAAATTATTGCTGGCATCAAGACCAAAGCAGGTAATTCCATCCAAAACCACCCCCATTTGTTATCAATAGTAATTCCCCAATTTGAATTTGAATGTCTTCCGTAAGGAGCAATTGTTTTTGAAAATATGAGATACAAGAAAGTACATAGTCCTATAAAAATCCAAAGGNAAAGTAAGTTATAGAACCATGCCATATTAAACTATAAAATTAAATAACTTATATATATCATTTCCATTTGCAAAAATCACTAATGATAACAGAATAATAAAACCTATTACCTGAACTGTCTCCATGAATTTGTCTGAAGGTTTTCGTCCAGAAATCATTTCATACATAAGAAACATTGCATGACCACCGTCTAATGCTGGAATTGGCAATAAATTTAAAACCCCAAGCATAACTGAAAGTAGAGCTGTAGTATTCCAAAATGACTGCCAGTCCCACGTAGATGGGAAAATATTTCCGATTGCAATAAACCCGCCTAGACCTTTGTAAGCGCCAGTACTTGGGTTAAAGATTGCTACAAGCTGNTCAAAATAAAAACCCATAAAAGAAACAAAATTATTTGTTCCAACAGAAATGCTTTCAATTAAAGAATATGAGTTTTGTACAACTTCCATATATCCTAAATCTACCATATCTTTCACAGTGGCACCATGAAAAATTCCTAAATTTCCGTTTTCATCAACGTTTAGTGTTTTTTTCAATCTGAAAGAATCTCTTAAAAGCTCAACCTCTATTGTTCTATTAGAGTTTTCTTTAAGTAGTTTTGTTNTTTGATCGGCGTATTTAATTTCTTGGCCGTTTAGTGATACTACAATATCACCTTGCCTTAAATCGTAGTCTTTATTTAAGGATTCTTCTGAAACACTCTGAATTATAAATGGCATTCTAAACTCAAAAGATGAAACATCATCACTTGAGGATAATTTACCTAAAAAATCTACAGGTAAATTAATTTCGATTATATCTCCATCCCTGTCAACTTGATAAGTCGATGATCCAATAATTGATTTTCTCAACTCAGAATATGTGCTTAGTTTTTCTCCATCAACAGTCAAAATCTTATCACCTGTTTTAAAGCCAGAATCTAATAAAACAGGATTACTAATTAAATATCCATCTTTAATTGAATCAGTTGAAATTGATGAAGAACCGTAACTATAAGCTAGTCCGATATAGATGATTATTGCTAAAATAAAATTAACAGTAACACCACCCAACATGACAATAAGTCTTTGCCATGAAGGCTTAGATCTAAATTCCCATGATTGTGGAGGTTTTGCCATTTGCTCTTTATCCATACTTTCATCAATCATCCCAGAAATCTTAACATAACCACCTAAAGGCAACCAACCAATCCCCCATTCTGTTTCTCCGATTTTTTTCTTAAATAATGAAAAGTTTACATCAAAAAACAAGTAGAACTTCTCAACTTTTATTTTAAAATATTTTGCTGGCCAATAATGTCCAAATTCATGTAGGACAATAATTAACGAAAGGCTCAAAATAAATTGTGAAATTTTGATTAAGATTTCCATAGTTGTGATTAATTAGCTGACAAAAGTAGTTGATTAATAGTAAATTAAAAATATCTATTTTGATTATTTGATGTAAAACTGTTGTATTTTTGCATACCACAAAAATTATAGGCTTTGAAGTTATTTAGGAAAAGAGATTTTATTACAGTTGGATTTATTTTGGCTTTTTCAGCAGCTGCAATTACATTGTTTTACACGATTTTAAAACCTGTTGAAACATTGCCAATTTATCAACCTGCTGAAGTAAATGAAAAACTGGTTGATTCATCTGTAATTCATGTATCTAAATACCATAAAATTTCTGATTTTGAGTTAACAAATCAAAACGGACAAAAGATAACTCAAGAATTTTATAATAATAAAATTTATGTTGCTGACTTCTTTTTTACAACATGTCAAGACATATGTCCAATAATGACAAAAAATATGTACAGATTACAAGAAGAGCTAAAAAATGATAATGATATTTTATTTTTATCACACACAGTAATTCCAGAAGTGGATACGGTAGAGCAACTAAAAAAATACTCAATTGAAAATAAAGTCAATGACTCAAAATGGAATTTAGTAACAGGGGATAAAAAACAAATTTATGATCTTGCTCGTAAATCTTATCTAGCTGTTGAAGATACCGAATATGGTGAATTTGATATGATTCACACTGAAAATTTTATGTTAATCGACAAAAAAAGTCAAATTAGAGGGTTTTATGATGGTACTGATGATTTAGAAATTGACAGGTTATTATCCGATATTGAAATCTTAAAAAAAATAGATTAATCTTACCAATTTCATTACATTTGGCTCTTTAAAATGGTTCTAAATAACTACTATGCCTAAATTAAGTGATTTAAAAAAAGGTGAAAAAGGTAAAATAGTTGATGTTTCATCACAAGAAATACCCATGAAGTTATTGGAAATGGGGTGTTTACCTGGAAATAGTGTAAGGCTAATTCAACAAGCTCCCTTTCAGGGTCCTATTTATCTTGAAGTTAATGGAAGTTATGTGGCAATCAGAAAGGAAACTGCCAAATTAATTGAGATAGAACTAAGCAAATGAGTAAGCAAATAAAAGTAGCTTTAATAGGGAATCCTAATACTGGTAAAACCTCGATTTTTAACTCATTGACTGGTCTCAATCAAAAAATTGCCAATTACCCTGGAGTAACCGTTGAGAAAAAAGAAGGTGTCTGCCGATTAAGTCGTGGGACAAAAGCTCATATTTTCGATCTGCCTGGAACATATAGTCTGAACGCTTCGTCTATGGATGAAAACTTGGTAGTTGAACTTTTACTAAATAAAAATCACAAAGATTTTCCTGACTTAGCGATTATTGTTAGTGATGTTGAAAATTTAAAAAGAAACCTAATATTATTTACCCAGGTAAAAGATTTAGAAATTCCCACTGTACTAGCAATAAATATGTCAGACCGAATGAAATACAAAGGTATTGAGCTTAACATTGAAAAACTTGAAAAAGAATTAGACACCAAAATAATACTCACTACAAATAGGTCAAAAGAATGGGTGGGTGATATCAAAAATTTAATCGAAAATTACAAGGAACTTTCTTCAAAAATATTTCTAGATACAAGTATAATTGAACCCGAATATTTTAACAACTTAAAAAAGATTTTTCCAAACCAAAAATTATATAAACTCTGGGTTGTTATTTGCCAGGATGTAAATTTCAGTAATGTTTCAAGACAAGAAATTGAAAACTCTGACTTTGAAATTAAATCAACATCTGAACTAAAAAGATTACAACAAAAAGAAACAATAAAGAGATATCAACTAATCAATAATATTTTAAAAGAAGGTCAAATAATTGATAGTTCAAAAGCTCAAGGATTTAGAGCAAAAATTGATAAAATCCTTACTCATAAAATTTTTGGTTATTTAATCTTCTTAATGGTCTTAATGGCTATTTTTCAATCAATTTATGAATGGGCTAGTGTACCGATGGATTTGATTGACTCTTCATTTGCATCACTTGCAGATTGGGTTAAAATAAATTTTCCATCGGGTGCTATGACAAATCTTTTGGCTGACGGAATAATTACGGGCATTGGAGGAATAGTAATTTTTATACCTCAAATAGCATTTTTATTTATGTTTATATCCATTCTTGAGGAGAGTGGATATATGAGCAGGGTTGTATTTCTTACAGACAAGACTATGCAGAAATTTGGACTAAGCGGAAAAAGTGTTGTCCCATTAATTTCTGGAGTTGCATGTGCGATACCTGCGATTATGGCAACGAGAAATATTGAAAGCTGGAAAGAAAGGTTAATAACAATTTTAGTTACACCTTTTATGACTTGTGCAGCTAGACTTCCTGTTTATTTAATAATAATTGCATTAGTAATACCTGACGAAAAAATATTTGGGCTAAATTATCAAGCAATTGCGCTTATGAGCTTATATATAATCGGATTTGTTACAGCTCTTTTATCTTCATTAGTATTAACTAAAATCTTAAAAATTAAAAAGAGATCAATATTTGTCATGGAGATGCCAAATTATAAGTTTCCAAGAATCAAAGATGTGTTTTATACTGTTTTTGAAAAGTCAAAATCATTTGTTGTTGAAGCTGGAAAAATAATCCTTGCTATCTCTGTAATATTATGGGTTTTAGCAACAAATGGNATTGGAGATAAGTTTGAAAATCCTAGAAATTATATTACTGAAAATGTTCAAGAAATTAGCCAGGAAGAAATTCAAGCTTTGGAGGCTTCAATAAAACTTGAGAGCTCATTCATCGGTTATATTGGTAAAGGAATTGAGCCAGTGTTCAAGCCACTTGGATATGATTGGAAAATAGGAATTGGAATTATAACATCATTTGCAGCTCGTGAAGTTTTTGTTGGTACATTAGCGGTCATCTATAATATTGATAATTATGATGATTCCGTTGGTAAAAAAGAGGAAATTAAAAACATTATGGCGAGAGAAACAGACAGCAATGGAAACAAAATATTTACACTAGCGTCTGGTATTTCACTTCTTTTATTTTACGCATTTGCTATGCAGTGTATGAGTACTTTGGCTATTGTAAAAAAAGAAACTAATTCATGGAAATGGCCAATACTTCAATTTATTATTATGACAGCATTAGCATATTTTATATCACTAATTTCATTTCAAATACTAAGCTAATGGAACTTAATATTCAGAATATATTAGTTGTTACTTCTTTGATTTTAGCTATAATTTTTCTAGTGAGAAAATTTAGTCCAAAGAAAACAAAAGGAGGTTGTTCGAATAAAGATTGTGGCTGTAGTTAATTAGCCCAGTGCAACATCAAGACACATCATTACTATGAAACCTGCTATCAGACCCATTGTGGCAATATCTGCATTTCCTCCACTTTGGCTTTCGGGAATTACTTCTTCAACTACAATGAAAATCATTGCACCAGCTGCAAATGCTAATGCATAGGGTAAAATAGGATATACCAAGATTACTATTGCAGCTCCAATGACAGCAAAAATAGGTTCAACAATTGCTGATAGTTGGCCCCATTGCCATGATTTAAATCTGCTAAAGCCAGCTCTTCTCATAGGCATTGAAACGGCGAAACCTTCAGGAGCATTTTGTAATCCCATACCAATTGCAAGTGCTATTGCTCCACCTAATGTAAAACCAATATCCATTCCAGAGGCTATTGCACCAAAAGCTACACCTACAGCCAATCCCTCAGGAATATTGTGAATTGCAATAGCTAGAACTAAAAGCTCTGTTTTTTTTAAGTCGGTTTTAGGGCCCTCCGCTTCTTCAATTTTTTTGAAAAGATGTAAGTGAGGGATTTTCTTGTCAAGAAAATAAAGGAAAAATGCACCCAAAAAGAATCCTATGGCTGGTGGTAAAAAAGATGGTAAACTAGTTAATCCTAATTCGTGTTGTCTTTCAACAGCAGCGATTGCAGGGGACAGAAGAGACCAAAAACTTGCTGCTATCATAACACCACCGGTAAAACCAAGAGCTGCATCAAGAAGCTTCCTGTTAGCTGACTTAAAAAAGAACACAAGACTAGCACCAAGTGCGGTTAAAATCCATGTAAATAATCCACCAACAAAAGCCTGTAAAATTGGACTTTCCAATGAAATAAAGAAATCTTCTAAGGCGTTTACTAATTGTTCCATATTGAATTTGTGCGAAAATAATAAAAGTAAAAAGAAATTATATGAAAAGGTTATATATTTGTATTATTAATAATCATTCCAAATAAATGTATCCAGAAGAATTAGTATATCCAATGCGTAAACAACTCACTGATCAAGGGTTTGACGAACTTAAATCTATTGATGATGTTGAGAATATGGTTTCAAATAAAGGAACAACTTTAGTAGTTGTAAATTCGGTGTGCGGATGTGCAGCTGCAAATGCAAGACCGGGTGCGATTACAAGTCTAGTAAATGATAAAAAACCTGATCATCTTACCACTGTATTTGCTGGAGTAGATCGTGATGCTGTTGAAAAAGTAAGGTATTATTTAGCNCCATTTCCACCAAGCTCACCGGCTATTGCTTTGTTTAAAGACGGCGAATTAGTTCATATGCTGGAAAGACACCANATTGAAGGTAGGTCTGCTGAAATNATTTCACAAAATCTAAAAGGAGCTTACAACGAACACTGTTAGTTGTAATAATTTAATACATCTAAAGTAATTTTCTGTTTTAATTTATTTAAGTCAATTACTTCGACTTTCTTAATTTCATTTGGCCTTCCATAATTTTTGAAAACAGTGTATTTAATATATGTAGGATTTGACTCATCCTGAATTGTATAATTTTCAATATTTATAAGCCACTTTCCTTTATCAGATTTTTCGATTATGAACTCTTCTGTATTGTATCCATANTTTAACTCATCTTCTAANAAGTCTTTATCGTCAAGAACAGTNTGTGACCAATCATAATATTTCTTTTTTGGACCAACAAACTGAACGTTAAACTCAACTGCAGGGTCATTCCAATCAAAAATAATTCTATAATCAAAACCAAAGTTTCTCCAGTCATTTTTTGGAACATAAGTTTTTAAGGTTTTTAAAGGAAAATCTGTCAAAGTTAATTTGTCTAGCTGTGTAAAATATAAATGTGCAGCCTCNTTAACAACTGTCTCCTGAAGGCCTAACATGTTAACATTTTTTAGCTTATTATTAAGCATAATATCAAATAAACTTGCAGCTAAATCATAATCTTCATTCTCTTTATATATCAGTGCTAAATCCCTGTAAGATTGCTCGTCTAATGGTCTAATAGATAATAATCTTTGATATATAATTTTTGCATTTTTAAATTCTCCAATTTCTTCAAGTTTATATGCAATGGTTTTTAAAGCTTTTGGATTGTCTTTTGCTTTTTCAGCAATTGATTTTAAAATGTTGATTGCAAATTCTTTATCAATATTTTTAAAATAGTCAAATGATTCGATGTGAAAAGGAACAGATAATTTGTAAACTCCGTCTTTTAAAGTGACAAACTGTTGCTTGGCTTCGGATAATGTTTTGGCTTGTATGAAATCTTTAACATAATAAGGTTTTAGTGAATCAAAATCAATTCTTGAAACTTGTTCTTTATAGTCATTACCTTTTACCTTTAAGGAATTTAATAATCTTTCTGCTTTTCTTGAAAGTGACTTCATTTTTATTAAAAAAACTCCTCCTCTACCTTGACTTCCGTAACGATTTGTAGCACCCATTGATCTAAGTAATGTAATACTCTCTATTTGCTGTGGATCAATAAAGTCTGGTACTTCCGTGTATATCAACCCCTCAACATCAAATATCGCTGCAGCCGAATTGTTGATTGATAGACTTCCTCCTCTAACATAAATTTGTGGTTTATTTCCTGTTGCAGCTCCATCTTGATTATAAGCAACCTGAACATTAGTAAACTTACCTCTTATCGCATCAACTATTGTAACAGCCCCAGGTGAAATGTCTTCTGATGTAATTGTTGATGTTGAAAAACCAACCGATTTTTTCTTTTTCTTTCCATAGCCGGTTTCCACTTCATCACTTAATTCTGTAGTGCCAGTGATTGTAACTTGATCTAGGATCTGAGCGTCTGTTTTTAGTAGTATATATTTATCATCAAGNTTTTCAATTAAAATTTGTTTTTCAATCATGCCTAAAAAATTGATCGATAAAACATCGTTCAAATTAGCTTTGATTTTGAAGTATCCTTCAAAATCAGACTTTGCTTCAACTAAGGAGTTTTTTACTTTTATTGAAGCGCCTTGAATGGGTCCAGACACACCAAAAACTTTACCAAAAATATAATTATCATTTACATCATCTTCATCAAACCATTGTTTTGAGTTGTCTAACTTTTTGAGAAAAAATCTATTAGTATTATTTAAAAATTTGTAGAGTTTATCTGCAGTGGTTTTTATTGTGTCGTAACCATATGCGGTTATTGAAAAAATATCATCATCATTAATGTTTTGATCTAAAAAATTTAAAGAAAAATTACCTTCAGTATCTGTCANAANACCAACATTTTTATCGANAAATTTGACTTCAGAAAATGATATCCCTTTTTTNGAATCATAATCTAAAACTGAGGCATTAATACTAATTTCAACTAAATTAGTTTCTTGCGATATAGATAATTGAAATATGGAAATAGAAATAAGTAGNAGNAACTTTTTCAATATATTAATTTTGAGGCGAATATCTTATTTTTTTAACTATNTAGGTGTTAAAAAACACATAATATTTAGTTAAAGTCTGGCTTTCTCTTATTTAAAAATGCTGAAGTACCCTCATTGAATTCCTTTGTTTCAAAACACTTACCAAACTCATTAATTTCCACCTTAAAGCCGTCAATTCCTTTTTCAAAATTTGCATTAACACTCTTTATCGCATTCTTTATTGCGTTAGAGGAATTTGCTAAGATTTTTTTCGAAAGATTTTTTACAAAATCCATTAATTCGGTTTGGTCAGTCTTATAATTTATCAACCCGTAAGCTAAAGCTTCATCAGCATCGATCATTTTAGCAGTCAGAATCATATCCAAAGCTCTTCCTTTTCCGACCAATTGAGGAAGTCTTTGNGTTCCGCCGTACCCTGGAATAACTCCAAGTGAAACTTCTGGTAATCCCATTTTTGAGTTTTCGGAAGCAACCCTTATATGACAAGCCATAGCTAACTCTAGACCCCCGCCCAATGCATAACCATTTATTGCTGCAATTATAGGCTTTGGACACCCTTCAATAGTTTCAGATAAAATTTTATGACCAGACTCTGAAAGCTCAGATCCCTGCTCCATGGTAAAATTTACAAACTCTTTTATGTCAGCACCAGCCACAAATGCCTTTTCGCCAACACCAGTAAGAATAATAATTCTGACTTCATCATTTGCTACAGATGACTTAATTGCATGATCAATCTCTGAAAATGTTTCAATGTTTAACGCATTTAATTTTTCAGGTCGATTGATTGAAATAATATTAATTCTATTTTCAATCTCATATGTTAAATTATTATATGACATCTTAATTAGTTTTTTGGGAAGGTAATATTAAATGTTGTACCAACATTACTCTTAGATGAAAAAGTTATATTTCCGTTGTAGGCAGAGATAATGCTTTTTATCATTGACAAACCAAGTCCCATTCCACTGGACTTTGTTGTAAAACTTGGTTCAAATATTTTTTCTGTATCGGTTTTTGAAATTCCGTAACCATTATCCGAAATTGAAATATTTACATTATCATCTTTTTCTGAAATACTAACTTTAATTTCTGGTGTTCTGNCTTCTGGAATTGCTTGAAATGCATTTTTTAATAGATTAGTAATCACCCTTATAAGTTGAGTCCTATCAAAATTTGCTTGNATTANCTTATTAGAAGNNTTAAAGGTNATNTGATCTTTATTAAAAATATCAATAGCAAGNTCNACAACNTCAACAACATTCAATAACTCTTTTTTTGGCTCTGGCATTTCTGCAAAATCGGAAAAAGCAGTCGCAATGGAGCTCATTGTATCAATTTGCTGAATCAACGAATCACTAAATTCTTTTATTCTTTCCTTACTAAATTCTTGGCCTTTACTAAAACCTCTTTCAAAAGTTTGAATACTTAGTCTCATTGGAGTNAAAGGGTTTTTTATTTCGTGTGCAACTTGTTTAGCCATCTCTCTCCATGCTGTTTCTCTTTCACTTTTTGCAAGCTTGACTGCACTACTTTTAAGCTCATCTATCATTGTATTATATGAATCGATTAATGCAACAACTTCTCTTGGTGTATTATCTATATTAATTTTAACATTTTGATTTTGAAGATTTGTTTTTTTAATAGTTTCTCCAATCGAATCTAAAGACTTTGTTACAAAATTTGAAATAAAATATGCAATGACAAATGCAATTAAAATCATATTNCCATGAACAAACCCNAGCCTTATNAAAAANCCTGTAAGCTCTTGTTTGCTGCTAGTATCATCAGCAAAATATGGAATATATATAATACCAAGTGGNTCATTTTTAAAATTAGTAACCAGATTNTAAGANGATTTGAAGTAATTAGTATTTGTATCNTCCTCGACGTATCTAGAAGGATTTTCATTTTTNAAATAATCAACTATTTGTTGGTCTATAATAGTTGTCCCTCTAACCCCGGTAACAGCNGTTGAACTTTTCAATAAAATACCCTCTAAGCTGTATAGCTCAAACTCTAGATTATGAACATCTGCCACCTCAAGAATCATACTGTTACTTAATGCATCAATAGAGTTAATTCCAGATTTTTCTATTTCATACTTAAGGTCTGTAAGAAGGTTTTTTTCTTTTCTTTCAAGTCTACCTTCATGGTATTCTGAGTTTTGATTATTAAACTGATACAAAGTTACACCGGCAATCATAATTGATTCAACAACTATAAAAACCATCATATAATAAAAAATCCTAGAACTGAGTGATATATTATTTTCTCGCATCTATATAAATTGAGAGTTTATGATTTTAGTTCAATTAAATTTAAGAATTATTTGTTGACATCTGAATTTTGACAGTGCCTAAATCAAAAAAATTAGAATATTAAATTCATATCTTTGAGACAAACAAACTGATTATGAAAAAGATTTTNGTNNGGACAATAGTTATTTTAAGTTCTCTNNTAATATTGATTTATGCATTCAATGTTGAGTACCTNNTNAAAGGNGTGAGAACAATTTATCTTACAGGAAACAACACAGCTTTTATTTCAGACTACGAATACTTTGAAAACAGAGAAATTAAAAGCTCCGTTCCTCAACCATGGTTGCTTCATGAAAAGTATAACTCTGTTAAACAGTCTGAAAGTCTAAAAAAATTAAACGAAGAAAGAAAAACCAAATCCTTTTTGGTAATCAAAAATGACAGTATTGTTTTTGAAAAATATTTTGATGATCATAAATCAAGTAGTCTTTCAAACTCATTTTCAGTTGCAAAAAGTATTGTCACAAGCATGATGTTTAAAGCAATCATGGAAGGAAAAATCAAGGGACTAGACCAACCTTTAAGTGATTATTTTNATGAATATAAAGAAGGGCTTGCAAGTGAATTAACAGTGGGAGATTTAGCNTCTATGTCATCAGGAATGAAGTGGAGTGAAAAATATTACAGTGTTATTAATATAACATCTGAAAGTTACTTCACAGATGATTTAAGATCAGTTGTTCTAAGGCAAAATATTATAGATAAACCTGGTCAAAGCTTTAGATATTCTAGCGGTGACACTCAGTTATTAGGAATGGTAATCGAAAAAGCAACAGGTACTACTCTTACAAATTATTTGAGTGAAAAATTTTGGCAACCAATGGGGGCTGAAAATTCTGCTCTTTGGCAAATTGACAGTGAAAAATCAGGAATGGAAAAAGCATATTGTTGTATTGCAAGTACAGCTAGAGATTTTGCAAGATTTGGTAAACTGTATATAAATAATGGGAAGTGGAATGATGAAATAATTTTAGATCCCTCTTACATAGATCTTTCAATCAATCCAGTTTTTGAAGATAGTCCGTATTATGGATATGGGTGGTGGCTATATAATTATGAGGGCAAGAAAGTGTTTACCATGAATGGTCATCGTGGTCAATTTGTAATTTCTTTCCCAGATGAAAATATAATTATTGTAAGACAGGGCGAGTATAACAACAAAGGTGGTGATGATGGCTCCAGTGATTTATTTCAATATATAGCTGAAGGATATAAAATTGCAACTTCAATCGAATAGTCTTTGAAATCAAAAAAGAAAATATTACTTGATATAAAAAAGCTATGTGTTAGCATTGCAGAAAATTCTAAAAATAAAAAATTAATAAAGTCTGTTTCATTTAACATAAAAAAAAATGAAATCGTTGGTCTAATAGGTGAATCTGGTAGTGGCAAATCACTTACTTCTTTATGTATTTTAGGACTTCTTGAAAAAAAGAACTTCAGTATTTCCGGTGAGATATATTTTAATCAAAGAAATATTATAAATCTGCGGGAAAATGAAATAATGAAAATTAGAGGCTCAGAAATATCTATGATTTTTCAAGAGCCGATGACTGCACTAAATCCAACCATGAAAATTGGAGAACAGCTTTTTGAAGTATTCCGATCTCACGAAAACATAGATAGCAAAGAAATTTCATCTAGAATAGAAAAACTTATTAAAAAAGTAAAGCTTGATAATGTAGAAAATTTATTTGATAAATACCCTCACCAGCTTTCTGGTGGGCAAAAACAGAGAGTTATGATAGTTATGGCTCTGTCTTGTAATCCTAAACTTTTGATTGCAGATGAACCAACCACAGCTTTGGATGTAACAATACAAAAAGAAATTATCGAAATACTAAAAGATTTACAAAAAAGTGAAAATCTATCAATATTATTTATTTCACATGATTTAAGGCTGGTGTCAAAGATTTCCGACAGAATTATTATAATGAAGACAGGAAAGATAATAGAGCAGGGTGTAAATAAACAAATATTTAAATCGCCTAAAAAAGATTATACGAAGGCTTTATTATCTGTGATTATAAATGACAGCAAAAGATTAAAAGTTTTACCTACTATTGAGACTTATAATCAAAAATATAAAAAGATTTCAGAAACAAAAACGGAGCGAGATAAAAGATTAAAAGCTATATATTCAAAAAACCCAATTTTAGAAATTAATAATTTGTCAAAATTCTATAATACATCAAAAAGCTTATTTGTAAAAAATAAAGGCTTTAAAGCTTTAGAAAAAATAAGCTTAAAATTATACAAAGGTGAAACTTTAGGTTTAATAGGAGAATCAGGTTCTGGAAAAACTAGCTTATCAAATGCCATACTAAAGATTCACAAATTTGAAGAAGGTGAAATTTATTTTAATGGGCATGATATTTCTAAAATTCAAGGGAAAGAATTATTAGGATTTAGAAAAAATATTCAAATAGTTTTTCAAGATCCCTATGCATCATTAAATCCTCTTCATAATATATATCAAATTATTTCTGAACCCTTAATTTTTCATAAAATTTCTAGAAAAGAGGATTTATATGATGAGTGTAAAAAACTAATTNANGACGTTGGTCTGAGCGAAAACTATTTAAATAGTTATCCTCATGAACTTTCAGGAGGACAAAGACAACGGGTTTGTATTGCTAGGGCAATAAGCGTCAAACCTCAGGTTTTGATATGTGATGAATCAGTTTCTGCTCTCGATGTTTCGATTCAGGCTACTGTGCTTAACCTGCTAAATCAATTGAAGCAAAAATATAGCTTTACCTATATTTTTATATCACATGACCTTTCAGTTGTTAGGCATATGTCTGATAAAATTTTAGTGCTTCATAATGGGAAAATAGTTGAATATAATGACGCTGATTTATTGTTCAAAAANCCAAAGGATAGTTATACCAAAAAATTAATTAACGCGTCATTATAATTATGGAAAAAATTTGGATTCCAGAAAATTATGAATNGTCTAATTTATATCAATTTGAATCTTTTNTNTCAAAAAAATATAATTTANACTTCCCAGAATATAATGAACTTCATAAATGGTCGATAACAAATCTTGATAAGTTTTGGGAATCAATAGCNGAATTTTATAAAATTGAATTTGACAAAAACTATGATTATGTTTTAAAAAAAGAAATCCCTTTTTATAAAACTAAATGGTTCGACGGTGCCGAGTTAAGCTATTCAAAACATATTTTACGTCATGCTAAAAGAAATAAAATTGCAATTAAATATAAAAATGAATCTGATGATTTTGTTGAAATTACTTGGAATAGTTTACTTGAAAAAACAAAAGAAGTTAGGGATATATTAGTCAAATGTAATGTAACTAAGGGAGATGTAGTAGCTGGTTATTTACTAAATCATCCTGATACAATAGCTTCATTTATCGCTGCAAATTCTTTAGGAGCTGTATGGTCATGCTGTTCACCTGATTTTGGAGTTGAAAGTATTGTAAACAGATTTATCCAATTAAATCCTAAAGTTTTATTAGCACATAAAAGCTATTCATATAATGGTAAAATATTTAGTCAAGAAAATAAAATTACTGAGCTTGAAGAAAAATTACCTTCAATAATTAAGACTGTTATATTTGATTCAAGTTTTAATTCATGGAATCTAAAATCAAACTATTGGATTGACTTTGAATTGGATNCAGTTGAGTTTAATCACCCTATTTGGGTCCTNTTTTCATCAGGAACTACTGGAAAGCCCAAAGCGATTACTCACGGAACTGGAGGAATACTATTAGAGCAATATAAATCTCATTCGTTACATCAAAATATTGTAGAAGGCGATAAATTCTTTTGGAATACAACAACAGGGTGGATGATGTGGAATTACGCGATTGGCTCGCTTCTTTGTGGAACAACATTGTGTCTTTATGATGGGGCAGCTAATTATCCTGACATTGGAATACAATGGAGGTTTGCCAAAGAGGCTAAAATCAACCACTTCGGAAATGGTTCTCCTCTTTTTATTGCTAGTATGAAGCAAAATATTAAAGACGTTAATCAACAAGATTTGAGTTTTATTAAAACCATTGGAGCCACCGGATCTCCATTATCTATTGAAGCTTTTCATTGGTTACAAAAAAAGCTGCCAAATAGCCAAATCATTTCATTGAGTGGTGGTACTGATGTATGTTCAGCGTTCATTGGTGGGTCAACAAAGTTGCCTGTTTACGCTGGATTTCTACAATGTAAAATGCTTGGTGCTGCAATTCAATCATGGNATGAGAAAGGTCAAGAAATTGAGGGTGAAACTGGCGAACTAGTAATTACAGAACCTCTCCCGTCGATGCCTTTATTTTTTTGGGGAGATAAGAATTTTGAAAAATACCATGATTCCTATTTTGAAAAAAATAAAGGTGTTTGGACTCATGGGGATTGGATTTTAATTGACGATAAACGAGGAATATTAATGCAAGGAAGGTCTGATGCAACATTAAACAGAAATGGAATTAGGATTGGAACATCTGAAATTTATTCTGCTTTAGACAGTATATTAGAAATCAAAGATTCAATGATAGTTGATTTAAATTTTGGTAGTAATAGTAAACTAGTTTTGTTTATTGAAACTGAATCAGAGTTGAATGCTGAGTTTAAAAACACAATAATCAAAAAAATTAAAAATGAGTGTTCACCTAGACATACCCCTAACTTAATTTTTACAATTTCTCAAATTCCGTATACAATCAGTGGTAAAAAAATGGAAATTCCGTTAAAAAAGATTCTGCTGGGGCAAAATGTTAATCATGTAATTTCAAAAGGAGCTATGAGAAATCCTGAATGTATTGATGATTATTTGGTGATTAGAAATCAATATCTAAAATCTCTTGATCTGTAGTTTTTCCAGATCCTATAGAGTCTATAACAAATTTGTTACAGTCCAATTCTATACTCAATCTTTTTGGTCTTTCAAATGAATCTTTAGATATCATTAAAGTTGAATCTTGATACACACTTTTCATATATACTCCCCAAATAGGTAAAGCCATAGAGGCACCTTGGCCGTAGGCAATGTCTTCAAAATGAATTGCTCTATCTTCAGCTCCAACCCAAACACCTGTTACTANGTTTGGGACCATTCCGATAAACCATCCGTCACTTTGATTTTGGGTNGTACCTGTCTTTCCTGCAATTGGATTTGTAAACTCATAAGGATATCCNGTTACTACATTTTGATAAGCTCTGTTAAATTCATCAGCTCCAGTTGTTCTTAGTCTTGTTCCTGATCCTGCTTTTGTTACACCCTCTAATAAATTAACAGTAACGTAAGCAGCCTCCTCACTTAAAACATCTCTTGTAACCGGCTTATTCTCGTATAAAGTAGTGCCATTTTTATCTTCAATTCTTTCGATAAAAACAGGTTGTGTATAAACACCTTTATTTGCAAAAGTTGAATATGCCGCAACCATTTCATACACGCTAAGGTCAGGAGTTCCCAAAGCAATGGATGGTACCGGAAGTATTCTTTGTTCGATTCCTAAATCCTTGGCTAATTTAACAACCGTTCTTGGACCAATCCTGTCCATTAATCTAGCAGTTACAGTATTTACCGAATTTGCCAGAGCATTTTTTAAAGTTCTTGTTCTACCATATTTGTCTCCAGAATTTTTTGGACACCATTGTTCAACATTTCCAAATTTATTCTTTTGAATACAAAATTGACTATCAGGAAATGTATCACACGGAGACAATTTTAATTGATCAATAGCTGCAGCATATACAAATGGTTTAAAAGTTGATCCAATTTGTCTCTTACCTTTTTTTACCATATCATACTGAAAATGTCTGTAATTCATACCACCTACCCAAGCCTTGATGTAACCATTAGTTGGATCCATTGACATCATCCCGGGTCTAAAAAAAGACTTATAATATTTCATAGAATCTAAAGGAGTCATAATCGTATCAATTTCACCTTCCCAAGAAAAAACCGTCATTTCTTTTGGAACAAAAAATGATTCTTCAATTTCTTCATTATCTTTTTTTAAATCATATTTCATTTTTCTCCATCGTTCAGATCTTCTCATTGATATTCTTAATAACGTATCAACTGCGCCACTGGTTAATTCACGAAATGGAGCAATGGAGTCATCTAATGTTTCATTCTGCTCAAAAAATTCTTTTTGAAGTCTTGGCATATGAGTTAATACTGCATTTTCTGCCATTTCTTGCATCGAATAATTTATTGTTGTATAAATTTTTAAACCATCTGTATTTAGATTGTATTTTGATCCGTCAGGTTTTCTGTTATTTTCATCATTTATCCAAGTTTTCATATGTGCTCTTAAAAACTCTCTAAAGTATGTAGCAAGTCCTTCTCTGTGAGATTCAGGTGTGTAATTTAGATTTAGGGGTTGTAATTGAATAGAATCAACAATAACATCTTCCAAATAATTATATTTTTTCATTTGACCCAATACAACATTTCTTCTGTTTTTAACTCCAACTGGATTTCTATGAGGTCTTGGATTGTACAATGAAGAGTTTTTTAACATACCGACTAAAATTGCGGATTCGTTTATATCTAAATCTATTGGTTCTTTTCCAAAATAGATTCTTGCAGCGCTTCTAATACCATCTCCGTTATTACCAAAATCGTATAAGTTCAAATATTGAGTTATAATTTCATCTTTTGTATAATGTCGCTCAAGTCTAACTGCTATAATATATTCCTTAAACTTTTGAGTTAACCTTTCTAATATATCTCTTGAACCTTCTCCAGTAAATAATAACTTTGCCAGCTGCTGAGTAATAGTACTTCCACCACCATCTTTACCTAACTTTAAAGCTGCTCCAAATGTTCTCTTAAAGTCTATCCCAGAATGAGAATAAAATCTGATATCTTCAGTAGCAATTAGGGCATCAACGAGATGTTTTGGAAGTTCGTCGAAAGTTACAGGAGTCCTATTGTCATTAAAATAATATTTGCCAAGAGTCTTACCATCAGAGCTTATAACTTCGCTCGCCAAATTTGTTTTAGGGTTCTCTAAGACTTCTAAATCCGGCATATCTCCGAAGCCACCAACAGAGGCATAATAGAATATTAAAGCAATAAGAGAAATCGGGGTTAAAAAGAATAACCACAATAAAAAAGAATATAATTTATATTTTTTTTCCAACCCTATTTAGCTTTTTCAATTTTAAATCCAACATCAACAACACCTTCTAATAATTCCAATCCACCAACTTTATTTATAACCCTCATTGCATGTTCAATTGAAACATAGTATTTTTTTTCATTATCTAAGCTAATGTTTTCTTTATGTAATAATGAATTATCGACAATGTTAATTCTCTTTCTTCCCAGAAATTTTCCATACTTATCTGCTAATTTATGCTCAATTGTGTCAATAGAAACGATATTTATAGAATCTTTAATTGTCACAATTAGAAAGATATTATTAAAAATATAGTCCTCATTGATTCTTAAATTAACGAAAGAATTGTAAGCGGTTTTTTCGGTTGTACTCACCTCAAAATTAAATTTTTGAATAGAATCCTTGTGCCATAGTCCATCAATTGAGTTATAGTCGATATATTGAATGTCAGGATTACAAGACATCAAAAAAATTGAAAAAATTATAGCTAATTTATTGTGCATATTTTTTTCTTTTTTTTAGATCAAATCTTGTTATACTATCCTCTGACACCTTAGTATTTTCCTCTGAATTTACAAGTGTATAGTCTTCCAGAGATGATACTTCTTTGTCAGATTTATTAATGTCAATCATCTTATTTAATGCTTTTAAATCAAATTCAAACCATTCCATAAAATTATCTTTGTAAGCATACCAAACACGCTTTTTAAAAATATCCGTTTTCTGAAGTATAGCTATTCCTTTTTTTGTTTTTATTTTAAAATCTTTTTTTGGGAAATCCTTTAATGCATCTAAGTATGTATCTAATTCATAGTTTAAACAACATTTCAATTTACCACACTGCCCTGCCAATTTTTGAGGATTAATGGATAGTTTTTGATACCTCGCAGACGAAGTGTTTACCTTTCTAAGATCATTCAACCATGTTGAACAACACAACTCTCTTCCACACGAACCAATTCCTCCAAGTCTTGATGCTTCTTCACGCAGTCCAACTTGTTTCATTTCAATTCTAGTTTTAAATTCTCTAGCATATCTTTTAATTAGCTCTCTAAAATCTACTCTTCCTTCAGCAGTGTAATAAAAAATCACTTTTGACCCGTCGGCTTGAAATTCAACATCAGAAATTTTCATTTTTAAACCCAATTCGATGGCAATTTGTCTAGCCTTAATTTGAACCTCGGATTCTTTTTTAATTAACGTCTGCCACTTATTAATTTCTTTCTCATTTGGGTAACGTAATAATGACATTAGTTCATCTTCTATATTAATTCCCTTCTTTTTCATTTGATTCTTAACAAGTTCTCCTGTCAAAGTAATTTCCCCAATATCGTATCCTTTTTCTGACTCGGTTATAATTGGATTTCCTTTAGATGCTACTAAATCATTATTTCTAAAATATTCTTTTCTTCCATTCTTAAATCTAACCTCCACAATTTTAAACGGATCGGAAGAAACAGATATATCAGCAAGCCAGTCAAAGACAGTAAATGTTCCACAGCTTCCACTTGCACAACTACCATTGTTATTACATCCCCTTGGTAGTCCATTACTTCCTTTATTACAACTATTACACCCCATTAATTATCAAACGTTGTTATATTACTTGTTCTCCCCTTTTTAAAAATATCATTACTATTCTTTTGTCCTTTTCTTAACTTTTTTTGAGCATCATAAGGCATTTCATTAATTTCTAAACAAGCGTAAGAACAACAATTTTTCATTTTAGATTTGCAATCATCACACTGAATAAATAATAAGTGGCAAGCATCATTTGCACAGTTCGTATGTATGTCAAAAGGAGTTCCACATTGATGACATTTTGCAATAACTTCATCACTTACTTTTTCAACACGTCTATTATCAAAAACGAAATTTTTTCCTATAAAATTGTTCTCTAATTTTTTATTTTCAACCTGTTTTACATATTCTATAATTCCCCCATCTAATTGATATACATTTTTAAAACCTTTGTGTTTAAAATAAGCGCTTGCTTTTTCACATCGAATACCTCCCGTACAATACATTAACAACTTTTTGTCTTCTTTATGATCTTTAAGTTTATCTTCGATTATATCTAAAGAATCTCTGAACGTATCAACGTCAGGACAAATCGCATTTTTAAAATGTCCTATCTCACTTTCATAGTGATTTCTCATGTCAAGAATTATAGTGTCTTTCTCTTGCATCAGTTTATTGAATTTCTCAGCATTTACATGAATTCCTTTTTTTGTAACATCAAAAGTTTCATCGTTTAATCCGTCGGCAACTATTTTATCTCTTACCTTAATTTTTAGCTTTAGAAAAGATTTTGTTTCATGTTTTAGTGCAATATTCAATCTGACTTGACTAAGAAAAGAAATAGATTTTAAGTGCTCTGTAAAGGTTTTTAAATTTTCTTCAGGAAGAGACAATTGTGCATTGATCCCCTCTTTTGCAATGTAGATTCTTCCCAATACATTTAGGTTGTTCCAAAAAATAAATAAATCGTCTCTAAATTGTTTAGGGTCATCAATCTTTGCGTATTGATAAAATGAGAGGGTGATTCTTTTTTGATTCAAAGTATCTAAAATCTTAGACCGCTCCTCTGAACTTAATTTATTGTACAGTTGCATGCTATACCTATTTAATTTAGTAACAAAAGTAGATAAAAAAGATAAAAATCGTCTACAAGTCTATTGTATTGTGTAAAAAGATATCCTAAATTAGTAATGATAAAAAATTAGTTATGGCCAACGATAAAGCAGATAAGTTAAAAGCATTAAAATTAACTCTTGACAAGTTAGATAAGACATACGGAAAAGGAACTGTTATGAAAATGGGTGATTCACCAGATGAAAATGTAGAAGCAATTTCATCGGGGTCACTTGGTTTAGATATTGCTCTTGGAGTTGGTGGATACCCAAAAGGTAGAGTAATCGAAATTTATGGTCCGGAATCATCCGGAAAAACTACTTTAACATTACATGCTATTGCTGAATGTCAAAAAAAAGGAGGTATAGCAGCTTTTATTGATGCAGAACATGCATTCGATAGGTTTTATGCTGAAAATTTAGGGGTTGACATTGAAAATCTAATTATCTCTCAACCCGATCATGGTGAGCAAGCTTTAGAAATTGCTGATAATTTAATCAGATCGGGAGCTATCGATATGGTAATAATTGATTCTGTTGCAGCTCTAACTCCTAAAAGTGAAATTGAAGGAGAAATGGGTGATTCAAAAATGGGTCTACATGCTAGACTTATGTCTCAGGCATTAAGAAAACTTACCAGCTCTATAAGTAAAACTAATTGTACAGTGATTTTCATAAATCAATTGAGAGAGAAAATAGGAATAATGTTTGGTAATCCTGAAACAACAACGGGTGGTAATGCTCTTAAATTTTATGCCTCAATCAGACTAGATATTAGAAGATCAACTCAGATAAAAAGTAGTGATGGGGTTGTGATGGGAAATAAAACTAGAGTTAAAATTGTAAAAAATAAAGTTGCTCCCCCTTTTAAATTAGCTGAGTTTGACATCATGTACGGAGAGGGTATTTCTAAAGTAGGTGAAATAATTGACTTAGCCGTTGAGGCAGAAATAATTAATAAAAGTGGTTCTTGGTTTAGCTATGATGGTACAAAACTGGGTCAAGGAAGAGACGCCGTTAAAGGTTTACTAAAAGATAACCCAGATTTAATGGAAACACTTGAAACAAAGCTTAAAGAAATTATTTAAGAATTTCTTAAATCGTCAAGCATTAATTTTCTTACGTCTTCACTTAGTTTTATTCTATCTTCTTTGATCATCCCTTTGGTATCAATTGGGTCATGAATTTTTACTCGAAGCCTTCCAGGCGATCCTTTAGATCCTCCAACTAGTCCACCAAAACTCCATGGAAAGCGTTTTTTGTTATCCAAAAAAGTCATAGGCACTATCGGAACCTGATGTTCAATTGCCATGGTAAAAGCGCCGTGCTTAAATGGTGCTAATTCGACGTCTAAGTCAGGAACTGTTCCCTCAGGAAAAATTGCAATACTAATTCCAGAGTTTAATTTTTTCTTTGTTTGCTTAAAAACCTCTTTCTTACTCTCATTACTGGACCTGTCTACTAAAATCATTGTTCTTTTATAAATAGTTCCGTAAATAGGAATTTTTTCCAATTCTTTTTTACCAATAAAAACCAACGGGTTTTTTCTTACTGTTGAAACTAACAACATTACATCAATCATTGAAACGTGATTGGCAACAAATATATATGGAGTATCAGGTTTAATATTTAAGCTTCTATCTCTAGATGGAATCATACCCATAAAAAATAAAATTAAATCAGACCATAAAACCCCCATCACATAAAATTTACTATACCAATTTTTATTTATCAGAATAAAAATAAATGCAGGAAAAATGACTATGACAGTACATACAAATACCAATATGTAAAACCATATATTATAAAATGTCCAGAAAATGTACTTAGCTACTTTCACAAGTTTCAAAACTAGTTAATTTATTTTAATAAAAACTTTAACTTTGTTTTATGGGTAAAAAATTAAAAAGGGTTTTAACCGGAGTTCAAAGTACTGGTGTACCACACTTAGGAAATATTCTTGGAGCTATAATTCCAGCGATTAATTTTTCAAAAAAAGATGATGTCGAAACATACTTATTTATTGCTGATTTTCATTCATTGACTCAAATAAAAAATTCTAGATTATTACAAGAAAACACTTTACATACTGCGTCTGCTTGGTTAGCTTGTGGACTAGATCCATCAAAAACTGTATTCTATAGACAGAGTGATGTGCCGCAAGTGACCGAACTTACTTGGTATCTAAGTTGTTTCTTTCCATATAATCGTCTAACACTTGCACATAGCTTTAAGGATAAGAAAGACAGACTAGATGATGTAAATTCTGGGCTTTTTAACTACCCAATGCTTATGGCTGCAGATATCTTGCTATATGATGCTCAGGTTGTTCCTGTTGGAAAAGACCAGCTTCAACATTTAGAAATCACCCGAAATGTTGCTAGTAGATTTCATAATGTTTATGGTGAAACTTTTGTTCTACCTCAAGAACATTTACAAGAAGAGGCTAAACTAATTCCGGGAACTGATGGAGAGAAAATGAGTAAGAGTAAAAATAATGTTATTGACATCTTTGCGTCAGAAAAAGAATTAAAGAAGCAGATACAATCGATTAAAACAGACTCAACTGCGCTTGAAGAACCTAAAGATTGGAAAAATTGTAATCTTTTTANAATATATAGCCTTATTGGAAATGTTGATCAAATCAAAACGATGAAGAAAAATTATGAAAACGGAGGTTATGGATATGGACACGGAAAAAAAGATTTGCTTGAACTTATACTAAACAATTATTCTGAAGAAAGACAAAAATACAACCATTATATTTCCAACCCCAGTGAAGTAAATGAAATTCTAATCCATGGTGCTACAAAAGCAAAACTTATAGCTGATGAGGTTCTTACAAGAGTTCGCAAAAAATTAGGTTATTGAAATGAATATTTCTTGAAATTTTATATATTAGTTTCTTATAGCCGTCACCATGAAAATTAGTTACCATATTTTTAATTTGTTACAAGAACACGATTGTGTAATTGTTCCAAATTTTGGAGCATTTGTGGCAAGAAATATTTCTGCAAAGATTAGTCGTGATGGATCAAGAATTTATCCCCCAAATAAAGAAATAACTTTTAACAAAAGTTTGATTAAAAGCGATGGTCTGTTAATCAATAGGATTTCGTCTAATGAAAATATTAGTTACGATATGGCGAATGATAAATTAAGTAACTGGGTTGTTAAATCTCACAAGAAAATAAGTAAACAAGGTTATATTGAAATAAAAAATATTGGCTCTATTTCCTTAGAGAATGAGAAATATATTTTTACTCCTAGTCAAAATTCAATCTTTTTGAAAAGTTCTTATGGATTAAATTCAATAGACTCAAACGAAATAAAAAGAAGCACAAATAGTATAAGTAACTCATACTTAAAATATGCTGCAATTCTAATTGTGTTTTTATCTTTAGCTGGAATTTTTACCAAGAGTTATTTTGATAGTGTTAACGAATTTAACGAAGCATCTTATGCTCAAGCTAATTTAGAAATTGAGAAAAAAATACAAAAAGCCACATTTAACATAAACTCATCTTTACCAACAGTAAAGCTTCCAATCAAAAAGCAATACGGCGACTTTCATATAATTGCTGGTTCGTTTATGCTCGAGGAAAATTCATTAAAAATGATTGCCGCATTAAAAAATAAAGGATTTATTGAGGCTAGAAAAGTAGGTGTAAATAAATTCGGCTTGCTTCAAGTTGCATACAATAGCTACGATACAGTTGAAGAAGCCAGAGCGGCATTAGCTGAAATTAGACTTTCACAAGATATTAACGCTTGGCTTTTGATAAAAAACTAAATATAGAAGTTATCAAAACACCCAAAGATTCACTTACAATACTTACCGATTCTGTTTTGCCAGGGGAAACAAATGCATTAAATAATTTATTTGGTGGAGAGCTATTGGCTAGAATGGATAGAGCTGCAAGTATTTCTGCAAGACGTCATTCTGAACAAATTGTTGTAACATCTTCTGTTAATAATGTTTCTTTTGGGAAAGCTATACCAATTGGAACTACTGTTACAATCGAAGCAAAAGTTTCTAGGGCATTTACAACTTCGATGGAAGTTTTTATTGATGTTTGGGTTGATGATGATAGTGGTAAAAAAATTAAAGCTAATGAGGCTATATATACCTTTGTAGCAGTTGATAGTTCTGGAAGGCCAACTAAGATTGATCCAATTCGTCCTGAAACTGAAGAAGAGAAAAAAAGATATGATGCTGCTTTAAGAAGAAAACAATTAAGCCTTGTGTTAGCTGGTAAAATGAAAGCAGATGACGCAACTGAGTTAAAAGCTCTCTTTTCGTAGATTACATTTTATAAATCCAAAATCTTGGGTTTTGCGGAATCCCATTATTAAAAATACTGAAACTTAAAATAGTTTGTCCATTTAGGGGGTCAGTTGCAATTTTTCCTATTGAATCCTTAGTCTTAAGTTTATCGCCTTTTTTTACATAAATGTCTGAAAGATTTTTATAGACAGTGAAGAAGTTTCCGTGTTGAATTAAAATTGTATGAGTATTGTTTTTAGATTTAATAATCGAATAGACCTCTCCATTAAAAATAGTTCTAGCCTCAACATCACTTGAGGTTCGTATTCTAACTCCATTACTTTGAATTGTAGTAGTTTTTACAATCGGATGAGGTTGTTTCCCGAACCCTAAAACTACACTACCTCTGATTACTGGTGATGGAAGTTTTCCTTTATTGGCATTAAAATTTTTTGAAATTAATTTAGCCTCTTCGGTTAATTCAAATCTTCCATCCTTTTTTTTGGCTTTAGCCAAAGCCTCTTCAATCAATCTTTGAATTTTTTTATCTATTTCCCTAGTTAATTTCTGCTTTTGTTTGATTTCTGCTGAATATCTTTTTTGGTTTTTATTAACCTCTGCAATTAAATTATTAAGACCTGTATATTCTATGCTTAAATCTCTTTTTATTTCTTCGTTTTCATCAATTAATAACTTCTTATTTATTTTTTGTGAATCGAGAACAATGATAACATTTTTTATATCATCAGAATTGATCTTAATTTTTGATAAGGTTTTATTTTGAAAATTTGCATACTGTTTAAAATATTGAATTCTTTTATATGCTTGCTGAAAGGACGTAGATGAAAAAACAAACATTAATTTATTTAAATTTGATTTTTTCTTATATGCTGATAGCAGCATTTTAGAAAGTTCGTCTTTTAAAATAAGTTCTCGTTGTTTTAAATCGGATAAGCGATTTTCATTTCTGTCGATTTCTCTCAATATTAAATTTAACTGGCTGTTAATATTATTTATTAAATTTTGCTGTAGTTTTATCTTATAATTTATATCCTCAGCATTAGAGACAATTAGTTTTTTTTGTTTAGAATTAGTCTTAAGCTTTAGTTCAATTTTTTTAATGTCTTGCTGAATTTGTTTTTTTTGATTTTCTAAATCCTGCTTAGTTTGTGAACTTAGACTTGAGGATGTCAGTACAATTAATAATAAAATTATTCTTGATAAATTCATTCTAAATCTACTCTCTTATAGTTTTTTGGAACTCGGAATGGAATATTAATTTTATCCAATGACGATATTGATTTTATTTCAATATTAAAGTTCTCAAGGCCGTTATTTATAAAGCTAATTTTTGTGGGAAAATTTTGATTTTCTACTTTAATGTAGTCATCATATATTACCTCAAATAAGTTTTCATCAGTAGTGAAAGTTTGCTTAATAATGGTAAAATTATAAGGGCTTATTGTCACTGTTGATTCTACAGCTTTTGAATTTAAAATAACTTGATTTTCTTTAAAAATATAGCTGTCCTTTGATTTTTCAAATAATGAAGATGGAGAGAATTTTTCGATTAGCATACCCAAAAGAAGGTTTTCCAGAATTTCAAAATTTGCCTTTATTCCAATCTTATCATTCACATAACTATAATCAGAAACAAAAAAGTTTTTTTCTATTTTATTATAATACTTTATAGAATCATTATCAATTAGAATTCTTGCAGCTCCAAGCGCAGCGTTAATCCATAATTTCTCACCTGACGAAATTCTAAAAGTGACTGTATTAGATTTCAACTTATTATTATCTCTAAAAGAAACTTTAGCTTTAGCTTGAATATATTCAATACTGTTTGCTTTCTTATTTATACTTCTTATCGATTTCTGAGCGGAGTATTTTCTGTTATTTTCGTCAGTATTTGTTGAAACATTATTCAGCAAAGAACATGAACTCAAAGAAAAAATTGACAATAAAATAATTATTTTTTTCATACTTAAATTCTAAACACCTGTACTTCCAAAACCTTTATCTCCCCTGACAGATTCATCTAATTTATCTACAGCTTCCCACTCAATTGTTTCGTGCTTAGCTATAATCATTTGCGCTATTCTATCTCCAGTGTTAATCTCAAAATCTGAATCAGATAAATTTATAAGAATTACTCCAATTTCACCACGATAATCTGCATCAATTGTTCCAGGTGAATTAAGAACAGTAACCCCTTTCTTTAATGCCAAACCACTTCTAGGCCTAATTTGAGCTTCATATCCTTGCTGTAAGGATATAAATAATCCTGTTTTTACAACTAATCTTTGGGAGGGCTTAAGNACAATGGATTCCTCTAAATTAGCCCTCAAATCCATACCTGCTGAGAAAAGTGTCTCATATTTGGGAAGTTCATTTTTAGATTTATTTATTATTTTAACTATCATCTAATTAATTTAAGTAGGTTTATTATTCTTGTTTTTTCTTTTAATAAAATTACTAGATTCATAATCAATACACATGAAATTCCTACTAATAAGTTATCTCTAAATCCATAAAAGGATATTGAAGAAAGTGAAATTGACAACATCAAATAAAATATTATTTTTCCCAAATTATAAGGGATTGGATAATACTTTTTCCCAAAGTAATATGACAATAAAGCCATTGTTAAGTATGCTAATAATGTTGCTATTGCTGAGCCTAAGTAGCTAAATTTTGGGATTAAAATTATATTCAATAATAAAGTAATAATTGCTCCTAATGATGAAATGTATGCGGCAAACTTAGTTTTATCTGTAACCTTATACCAAACAGATAAGTTTTGATAAATCCCAAGGCAAAAATTAGCAAGCAGAATTATTGGAACAATATACATTGCCTGCCAATACTCGGGGTCGCCAATAAAAATTACTTTTAAAACATCTAATGAAACAACGACTAAAACCAATATAGAAGACCCAATTATAATAAATGTTTCAAGGATTAGAGCATAGCTGTTAGCTGAATTTTTCTTATCTGCTTCGCTAAAGAAAAAAGGTTCGATTGCTAATTTATATGCGGTTGAAAATAGTGTCATAAAAATTGCTAGTTTATAGCATGCAGCATACATGCCTATCTGGGTTTTAGCAACAGAAGCGGGAAGAAGAAAATCTAAAAGAATTTTATCAAATGTTTCATTAATAGTAAAAGCCAGCCCTGAAATTAAAATTGGAAAACCATAAGCTAGCATTCTTTTTAGTAATTCAATATTAGCTTTGTAATTTATTTCAAAATAAAAAGGTAATAACAGTAATAAAGAAGAAATGCTAGCTATTAAATTAGCAATGAAAATATAAGTAACCTCATAATTTTCAATATATATACTTTCTAATATTTCATATGAGCTTATTAGGTCTTTAAGGAAGATTAATAGAAAAATATTTAATGAAAAATATATTATTACATTAATTATTTTAACGACTGAATATTTAATCGCAGATCCTTTTAATCTCAAATAAGCAAATGGAATAACAGTTAGTGCATCTACAACTAGTATCCATACAATTATGCTTAAATAACCTGTGCTAATGCCTGTAAAATTGGAGATATTTATTTTAAAAATACTAAATATAGATGCGAATAAAAACGAAGAAACAAGTATTGAAACTGCAGCTGTATTCAAAACGTCCTTTTTATTTTTTTCTTTATTATAAAATCTAAAAAAGGATGTTTCTAAACCATAGGAAAGGATAACATTAAAAAGGATTATATAAGAAAAAATTAATGAAAGTGTACCAAACTCTGAAACCTCACTTATTACGCTTTTATCAGTATGAACTCTGACAAGAATAACACTGATTATTCGAGGGAAAACAGTCGCTATTCCGTAAGTAATTGTTTGTTTAAATAATTGCAGAAATTTTCCCAATCTTAATTAGTTTATTCACTAAAAATAATCGAATAATACTTGGAATGCAAAAAGAGAGTAACTAACTATCCATTTAGTGCCTCTGCACCACCAACAATTTCAAGAATTTCGTTTGTGATAGCTGCTTGTCTAGCTTTGTTGTAGGTAAGCTTAAGTTGGTCTCTAAGCTCTGTGGCATTATCAGTTGCCTTGTGCATTGCTGTCATTCTTGCCCCATGCTCCGAAGCATACGAATCTCTAATAGATTTGTATAACTGAGTTTTTAAAGATTTTGGAATTAATTCAGAGATAATTTCAACCTGAGAAGGTTCAAAAATATAATCAGAAGATTCCTTTTGATCATTTTCAGAATCATTATTTTCGATTGGAAGATATTGCTCTTGGATTACGATTTGAGTAGCTGCATTTTTAAACTTATTGTACACAATTTGAACACTATCAAACTCTTTATTAAGAAACATGCTCATAAGTTTTTCAGCGATTGCAGAAATATTTTCAAATGTTAAATCATCGAATATCTCATTATTAGTCTGAACGACATTATAGTTTTTTGAAAGAATATCAGCTCCCTTTTTACCTATACATAGGAACGATACACTTTCATCGGAAGAATTAGCAATCTCTGTGCATTTCTTTATTACNTTAGAATTAAANGCACCACANAAGCCTCTGTTTGANGTAACGCAAACAACTAATTTATTTTTCACTTTNCTAGGACTCAAATAAACATTTTCAAAATCAACAGAAGATGATAAATTAACCAACATTTGAGTAAGTTTATCAGAATAGGGTCGCATAGCAGTAATAGCATCCTGAGCTTTTTTAAGTTTTGCTGCAGACACCATTTTCATAGCACTTGTAATCTGCATCGTTGACGATACAGAAGATATTCTATTTCTGATTTCTTTTAGGTTAGCCATAAATTAGAACTTTGAAACTAAATCAGCACANACCTTTTCTAATNTGCTAGTTACCTCNTCTGTTAATTTTCCTTGTTTNATCGNAGATANAATTTTTGAATGTTTATCATTCAAAACCCTAATATATTCTGATTCAAATTCTTTAACNCTATCAACTGGAATATCTCTTAANAANTTCTTTGAGCCTGCATAAATAATTGCAACCTGATCTTCNACCTTAAAAGGGTCATTTTGAGCTTGCTTTAATATCTCAACATTTCTTTTACCTTTTTCAATAACATTTAAAGTGGCAGCATCTAAATCAGATCCAAATTTNGCAAATGCTTCAAGNTCTCTGAACTGAGCCTGATCNAATTTAAGAGTTCCTGAGACTTTTTTCATCGATTTAATTTGTGCTGATCCTCCAACTCTTGATACAGAAATCCCAACATTAATAGCAGGCCTAACNCCTGAATTAAATAAATCAGACTCTAAAAATATNTGGCCATCAGTGATAGAAATTACATTAGTAGGAATATATGCTGATACGTCNCCAGCTTGCGTTTCAATTATCGGAAGTGCNGTTAAAGANCCTCCTCCNTTTACAATTTTCTTTAANGATTCTGGAAGATCATTCATTTCTTTTGCNATAGCATCNTCGTTGATTACTTTTGCTGCTCTTTCCAATAACCTTGAGTGTAAATAGAATACNTCTCCAGGATATGCTTCTCTTCCTGGTGGTCTTCTTAATAATAAAGATATTTCTCTATATGCCACTGCTTGTTTTGAGAGATCATCGTAAATAATCAATGCAGGCCTTCCAGTGTCTCTAAAGTACTCCCCAATTGATGCTCCCGTAAATGGTGCATACACCTGCATTGCNGCNGGATCTGATGCGTTAGCTGCAACAATAGTTGTATATGCTAATGCTCCTTTATCTTCTAATATTTTTGCAATACCTGCAACAGTTGAAGCTTTCTGTCCAACTGCAACATAAATACAATATACCGGCTCACCTGCATCATAAAATTCTTTTTGATTTAGAATAGTNTCAATACAAACGGTTGTTTTTCCAGTTTGTCTATCACCAATAACTAATTCTCTTTGACCTCTACCTATAGGAATCATTGCGTCAACAGATTTAATNCCNGTTTGTAATGGCTCATTTACTGGTTGTCTAAAAATTACACCTGGAGCTTTTCTTTCTAAAGGCATCTCATAAAGGTCTCCTTTTAATTCACCTTTTCCGTCGATTGGATTTCCTAATGTATCAACAACTCTACCAACAATCCCTTCTCCAACTTTAACTGAAGCAATCCGAGATGTTCTTTTTACAGTATCTCCCTCTTTAATNTCAGTTGAAGATCCAAGTAGTACGATACCAACATTGTCCTCCTCTAAATTCAGAACAATTCCTTGTGTACCATTCGAAAATTCTACTAATTCACCATACTGGGCATTTGATAACCCATATGCTCTAGCGATTCCATCACCAACCGTAAGAACACTTCCGATCTCATTTAGAGATGATGTTGAATCAAAATCTTTTAGTTGTTTTTTTAAAATAGCTGAAATCTCAGCTGGATTTACTTCGGCCATAGTCTTTAATTTGTAAGTTCTTTTTTTAAGTTATTTAAGTTTTGTTTTACACTNGCATTATACTCTTTTCCNTCAAACCTAATTATGAATCCACCAATAATACTTGAATCTATAATATTCGTTAANCTNATAGACTTNGNGTCAGANATATTAATCTTAGATAATATTATTGATTTTAAATCNTCATTAATAGGTGAAGCGGTTATTACGGTTGCCTCTTTAATATCATTGTGCTTGTTATAAAGCTGTATAAAACTAATTGCAATATCGCCAATAATCGAAACTCTTTTATTGTGAATTAATAAATCGATAAGCTTTTCAGTTATTGTATTATTATTTTCTAATAGAGATAAAATTGCCTTTTTTTTATCCTGATAATTAATTTGAGAGTTTGACAATAAGCTTTTAAAATCTAATGAATCACCATATAGATCTTTGATAAGACTCATATCTTTATAAACTTCGTTTATAAAGTTTTCCTCAACAGCAATGTCATACATTGCTTTTGCATATCTTATGGCGGCTCTAGACTGCATTAATTAAGTTTGGTTTTATCTAGAATATCTTGGATATTCTCTAGTTGTTTTTCTTTATTGTCAAGCTCTTTCGAAAGTAGTTTTTCAGCGATATTAAGAGATAAATCTACCACAGTATTTTGCAGTTCTTTCATTGCGGCTGATTTTTCATTTTCTATNGCTGTTTTTGCAGCTTCAACAAGCTTATTAGCTTTTTCTGTTGCCTCACTTTCAGCATCAGCAATAATCTTTGATTTTATCTCTCTAGCTTCCTTAAGTAAAGACTCTCTTTGAAGTTTTGCTTCATTTAAAATCTTTTCATTGTCAGCTTTAAGATTTACCATCTCTTCTTTCGCTTTTTCAGCAGCAGAAAGAGCATCTTTTATCGATTTTTCCCTTTCATTAACTGCACCTAAAATNGGCTTCCATGCGAATTTCGCAAGAATGAAATATAGGATTGCAAAGGAAACAGTAGTCCAAAAGATAAGTCCAATGTCTGGTGTTACTAAATCCATATTAATTAATTATAATAGTTTCTATGTCTACTTAATAAGCGATACAACTACAGCAAATAATGCAACTGCTTCAACGAAAGCAATTAATACAATTGCTGATCCTTGTAACTTTCCTTGCATTTCAGGCTGTCTTGCCATAGCTTCCATAGCTGATCCTCCAATTTGACCNATACCAATNCCTGCACCAATAGCAGCTAAACCTGCACCAATAGCAGCGAAAGCTCCATAATCAACTAATGTTTCTTGTAAAAAAATAATTAAACTCATGTTTATAAAAATTTAAAATTAATGTTCGTGTTCTTCAATTGCACTACCTATATACAAGGCAGACAACATTGTAAATATGTATGCCTGAATGGCAACAACTAAAACCTCAATAAGACTGATGAATACCGAAAAGAATAATGACGCCGGAGCTAACCATAAACTTTTAAAAATAAATATCAGTGATATTAAGCTTAATATTATAATATGTCCCGCAGAAATATTTGCGAATAATCTTATCATTAATGAAATTGGCTTAATGAAAATTCCTAAAAACTCGATTGGGGCTAAGAATAATTTCATAGGAACTGGGATGCCGGGCATCCAAAAAATATGTTTCCAATAATCTTTATTACCAACTACAGTTGTTATAATAAATGTAATTGCTGCTAATACAAATGTAAAAGCAATATTTCCACTCAGATTGGCACTAAATGGGAAAAACGGAATTAAGCCCATTACATTATTTATCCATATAAAGAAAAATAGTGTTAAAAGAAATGGCATATATTTCTGGTAGTTTTTTTCACCTATCATTGGTAAAGCAACCTCATCCTTTATGAACATAACCAATGGTTCAGTGAATTTACCAAGGCCTGTTGGTTCTCCTTTTTTTGATTTAGAATATGTCTTTGCTGTTGCGACAAAAATTAATATCAATAAAAGCATTGATAGAAACATAGAAAAGACCATTTTTGTTATTGATAAATCAAGTGGTTTTTTATTTGTTACATTTCCGGCAACATCATAAGCAACATACTTGTCTCCGCCCGTGTTATTTGCATAAAATATCTTTTCGTGATATTTGATAAACTCTTGTCCTTTTCTTTCAACTATAACTTCTCCTGAATCATTATGATTAAATTCAGACGAAAGAAATGTAACTAGTCCGTTATCTGTCCAAAGAATAATTGGCAAAGGGAAAGAAACCGCATGTCCGTCAATATCCATAATGTGAAATTCATGTGCATCTTTTATATGGTGCATAATCATTTCATTTACATCAAACTCTTTATTTTCGTCAGATTTACCAGCGGGGTTAGCAAAAATATTTGCAGAAAAAATTAGAAAAAAAATCAAGGTAAAAAAACCGGAAAATCTCAAAAGCATTTTTGCTAAAATTTCTTCTTATTAATATGGTTGCAAATGTAAGCACATAAAAGGAAATTTCAAACAAAATAAAACAAGAAGTTTTAAATATTATTTAAGGATTTTTTTAGGTCGAGAATTTCAAATATCAATAATAAAAAATACACAGGGAAAAAATTGTAGACCACTATCACAATATCATAGGCACCATAGCTCTTGAAATAAAGAAAGAAGATAATAGTTGAAAGCATTTTTATAAAGGTGAGTAGGATAAAAAAAGTCAAAACATTAACAAGCTTGTATCTCAAGTTTAACTTTGAGATTACTAGAAAAAAAATTACTGCTAAGTAGTTATAAACATATATTGATTTGAGTGGAGAATCTATATGGTAAAGCTCACATATAAATTCGTGAATAAAAGAGACTAAAACTACTAGGATAGTCAGGGTGATGAAACTCTTAACTTGATTTAAATAATTAATCATCTTTTGTAACCTGACTTATTATGTAATAAATAGAAAGTGTAATAGAAATAATCGAAAATAAAAGTGTAAATAAGGAATAGGGATTAGGATAAATTTGATCTAACTTATATCCAATAAATATACCTCCTGCAATTACAACAAGCATTTGAAAAGCTAGTTGAGAGTAAATAATAAAACTATGCTGACTTTTCCTTTTTCTCAGAGGTGTCTTTTTCTTCACTATTATTTAATTCTTTTACTCCACCCTTCATAGAGCATGTAGCATTGAAAGTTGCGCCTGGTTCTACAGAAAGTTTTGCGATTTCTACCTCACCTTCAATATACGCAGATGATCTTAATGTAAGCATACCAGAAAGTTTAAGTTTCCCAGAAAAACCCCCTTCAAAATCTGCATTTTCACCTTCAAGGCTGCCGTTAATTACCCCTGTCTTGCCAACAACAATTTTACCTGACGTTTTAATATTTCCTTTAATATTTCCCTCAATTCTAAAATCTCCTTCACTAAAAATATCTCCAACCAGTGTTGTTCCCTGAGTAATCATATTTTGTTGATTTGTGTTGCTCATAATAAACTATTTATTTTTCAAACTTATCTAAATTTTTATGAATTTGAATCGTTTTATAATTGTCAGTTGATATTACAAAAAACGATTTTGCCTGAACGTCAATGGAGTTTTCAAGTCTTTCGGCTAGTCCAAGACTACCATCATAGCTTTTTAGTCCATGTACTACAACAAATGTAATAATATTATTGTAAAAATCTTCAGAAACAGTTAAATCTAAATAATCCACTTTATCAATATATTTTTTAAGTTTTGTTATCTGACTATCTATATCGCTGTTTGATACTGCATCAAATTGATAAACGATTTTATAATTGTCAGATAAATCATTCTTTAAAAACCTGTCGTTTTTGACAGTAGGCAAAACCTCATCTAAAATTCTTTCTGCCTCTTTCCCTTCAATAGTACTAGAATAATTTAATTTAATAAAAGTTAAAGCTTTTTCATACTCTTTAAATCCATAAACTCTTGCAATTGCGAGTGCTTTTAAAAATTCGAATTTTGTGACAATTGGCTCTCCTTGAAAATCTATTATATATGTGTCACACTTTTCAATCACATCAATGTATTTCTGATTGTTAAAATCAGTATATAGATTTTCATAAATTTCATTAGAGTTTTGTTTTTCTATAGAAGCTGAACTTGGGTCTAATAATATTTCTGCATACTTTGAGTCTCTATAATTTAGAATAATATCCTCTTTGAATTCTTCTGCTTTTGTAAAGTTGTTAAGAGATAAAAAATTCTTGTAAATAAAATACTTAGAGGTAGGAATTAGATTTTCTACAGGATTACTTTGTAATAACTCAAATAGCTTGGCGTTTGAAATCTTAAATTCTTCAAATTGATCTTTATATATAGAGCCTAGTCTAAAATAGGCATCATTTCTCTTCTGATTCAAACTATCGATAATAATCTTATCCTTTGGAATTAAACCAATATAATAGTCTACAGAAAAAATACTGTCTTGGTTAATAGCAATTTCTTTATTTTGCGGGTCTTTGTCCTCAATCGAAGCCTTAGAAATAGACCACCTCCAATTATCTTCAAGCCTTCTTTCACCCCATCTGCTTTTGAAATCATTTTTCCCGAATGCAACAGCTGTTGAGTTATAAAAATAAAACAATGCGGATTCAGAATCTGTGTTAGAAATTATAGAATTAGATGACCCAAAATTATTATTTTGTTTATCAGACTTTTCTTTTTTTTCCTTAAGATTATTGATGTAATTACTAAAATATTCTTTTCTTTTTTCATCGGTCATATTGACCAAATTAAAAATACTGTCTAATTCAATCGTTAAAGTTTCATAAAAAATCAAATCATCTAAATTTTCTCTTTTCTTTTTTATTTTTCTAAACTCTCTTGACCTACTATTAAGTTCATTTAAAGTACTGTCATAATATAATCCTGCTTGCAAGTATTCTTTATTTTCAAAGTTTAATTCAGCTAGCTCGTTATAGTTTTTTGCAATCAAAATCTCATCATCAGGGTCAGACCTTAAAGATTTATTAAAATAATGGACGGCTAGTGAATCTTTGAGACTCTTGATAGAATCACTTTTTTTCAAATTCAACATTGCTATTTGATGGTAAATAATATCGAAGAAATTATTGTTTTCAAAATTGATAGCAAGCTCTTTCAATTCCATTATTGAATTTTCAATTGAGTCTGAAATACTTGATTTATTTATATATGAGTGTATATAAAATTTTCTGGGGATTTTTCTGTTTAAATCAATAATTTCCGAATATAATTCAGATGCTGTATCCTTAACCTTCAACTCTTGATAAAGCTGGGCTAATAAAAAAGTGTTTCGCGGATTATTCTTAATATTTTTAAACTGCTGATTTGATTTTTTTAGAAAATAAGCTGCACTATCAATTTGTTCTATATTGATAAACGCTTGAGCCAAATAGGAGTTTGCCAACGATCTTTCTTCAATCAATAGATTTTCTTCTTCTAATAACTCCTTTAAGTTATCTATTGCATATTTATTTTGATCTAGTCTTATATTTATTTTTTCTTTCCATATTTTAACCTTGTTAATATATTCACTTGTAGGGTATTTGTAAAGAATATAATTAAATGCTTCAAGAGCAGGTATGAATCTATTATCATAATATCTTGCCTTTCCAAGCAGAAAATAAGCCTGATCCATAATTGGATTTCTTTCTTTGCCGTCAACATTCATTGAATGTTTTTGGATAGCTAGTGTTGCTTTTTCTTCAGCTCTTGTAAAATTTGTCTCTCTTTCCTCATCATCGATTCGATAAAACTTAAATTTTTCAAGAGGTAGTAATGTCCAGAAATTTTCCCTTACATCGTTTTCTAAATCTGACAAACCTTCGGCATATAAATTGTTACCATTAAATAAAAAGTTGTACTTGGTTGTTACAGAGTGAAAATTTTTATTTAAAAATTTATCTTTTTTTCTTGAGCAACCAGCAATTAGAATTGCAAGAAAAAAAAACGAAATAATATTAATTATTGGTTTTTTCAATTTATAATATTGATTATATGATTAAAACAGAATATAAATAATGATATTGTGCTTTTGACAAAAATAGTCATCTTTTTATTATGAAATTGAAAATATTTAAATTCGTAAATAAACATAAAAATGGGGTCTGTAAAAATTACTTTTAAGGTTGATGGAGTTGAAACAACTATCGATGGTGAGATGAATAAAACAATACTGGATTCAGCTATTGAAAATGATATTGATGCTCCTTATTCATGCAGGGGTGGGGCTTGTGCTACTTGTATTGGAAAATTGAAATCTGGAACTGTTGAGCTAGAGCAAAATTATATATTAACAGATAGCGAAATCGAAGAGGGATTAATAATTACTTGCCAAGCATTTCCCACATCGGAAAACATTTATGTTGACGCTGATGATATTTAAATAATTTTATTAAGCCTCTCTAAAATTCTTTCGCACTTTATAGTATTAATAGCCTCGACGTAGTCGGCAGGGCAATTAGATCCATAAATTGTAACTGGTAAATCAGGAAATTTATTTAAATCTGGAACTATCGAATTTTCTTTTGGCTGATTTAAAGGTCCGTATCCAGAATTTGGGTGAGTTGCTCCCCAAATGGTGATTACATCTATTCCAAATAATGAAGCGATATGCCCGTTAGCCGAATCCATTGAAATCATAACATCAAGATTTGACATAATAGCCATCTGTTGTTCTAAATTATAATTGGAAGAAATAACGTGTCTGTTACTTTTATTGTTACAGAGTTTTATTATTTTCTGCTCTTCATTTCCAGGCGCACCAAAAATTAATATTTGCCAGCTTTTATCCAAGGAGTCAATAAAATTAATAATATTATTAATTGAATATTCCTTGCATTGATGTCTGGCAAAGGGGGCAATACCTATTAATTTATCGTTCGAAGAGAAAGCATAATTGTGATTAGTAATTTTGATTTTCTTGTAATAAGAAAAATCATCTATATTAATTTTAATGTTTAACGCTTCGAATGTCTCTGCGTATCTACGATGCATTAATTTTAAAGGCTCTGATTTAATTCCTCGGATTAATAATTTTTTTTCTTTTCTTCCTTTGTTTACAACAGCTGTATGACCGAATTTGTTAATTAAAAAAAGTCTTAGAATCTTGGTTCTCAATACATCATGTAAATCAATTATAAAATCCGGATTTATTTTATTTATTTTTCTGGAGAGACCAAATAACCCTTGTAAAGTTTTATGTTTAGGTTCAAANTATAAAAAGTTAATTTCTGGTATTTGATTATACAGTGTTGAAAAAAACTTTGTAGTTAATAACGTTATTTTAATTTCAGGGTGAGTACTTCTCAAAATGCTAATAACAGGGACTGTCATAGCGACATCTCCAAATGCTGACAATCTAATTATTAGTAAGTGTTTGGTCAAGTTTAAATTTAATTATTTGTAATCCTCGTATGACTTTTCTTCAACAAAACCTGATTCAGTTAGTAAATTAATAGATTTTTTTACATCACTTCTTTTATCGTTTGTGAAATACACAGCCCTTGCCAATCGAACAAATTCGTCTCCAAAATCTTTATTTCTTTCACACTCTCTTATATCATCTTCAATTTTCCATAATTCAGCATTTATTTCAGAAAGCTTAGCATAAAGACTTCTCAGCTCATTGCCATAATTATTAAACAAATTATTACAAAGTGGGCTTAGACCGCCATGCTCATTTTTAATATTTATTAATTTTTTATCGTCTTTAATATTTTTCAACTTCAATTCTAAAATTGATAGCTTATCTAGCAATTCACCATTTGAGACTTCTACTTTCATTCTTTAGTTTGTTAAAAAATTATAAGGATAAGAGTTTAGTATTATTGCTATTAAAACAACTGTTTCAAAAAACAAATTATCCTTTAATTCAGAAATTATTTTTACCAAAGTTACCAGAAATGGAAAAAATAAGAAAATAGAATATTCATTAATTACAAAAGATAGGAGAATGGAATTAATAAAAAAAGTAATAAGAAATAGGTTTTTTATTCGTTCCCCAAGATTATTTCCAAAAAATCTAAATGAATAATATAAGAATATTAAAAGGCTAATTGATGCAAACAACCAATGGTCAAGATTCTGATTTAGAAATGTATCATTAGCGCTATATGCAATCCAAATTTGATCAATAATATCGATAAAGTAATCTTGAGTTAATTGGATATTTTCTGTTAAATCAAAATAGAAAAGAGCAATCAGCGTGGCGCCTAGCATTCCTGCAACTATTTTTAATACTACTACAGGGCTGATTTTATAAAAAATAAATATGCCCGTCAAAATCGTAATGATAAAAAATAGATTAACAGGATTAAAAATAATCGAGATTAAATACCAAAATCCAATATCAAACAATTTTTTATTTTGATTTTTTTTTGATTTTAAACTNTAAATTTTTCTGATAGATANCAACAGAANCAAATAAGAAGNTGTAATNTTTATTTCAGATGGCATTTTAAAATAAANGCCACAAAANATAATAAGACCTAATGAAATATATTGGTTATTTTTTAAAATTGAGTTTTTGGAAATTATAAAAAGAGATAGAAAAAAAATTGCTACTAAGAGAGAAAGAGAATATATTTCAGCGACTAAATTATCTATGTTTTTAAAAGCGAGCATTATTAGAATTGAAATAATTATTGCTGCTATTACTTGAGGTAATTTTGTGAATTTAAAAACTCTGATTATCATTTAAAGATTTGTATATTTGCAAAGTAAATAATTATGATTCATAATGAAAGAGATATTTTACGCTATTGAAAATCTTTTTGTTAACTATTTTTTTATCCCTTTTGATATATTAAGAGAAGTTGGGGACTACAACTGGTGGTTGTCAAATTTTATGGTTTGGATTTTTATGACAATAGGAACTGCTGCATTTTGTTATTGGATGATTCAACTGAAGAAATTTGATGACAATAATGAAGAAGATATGACAATAACAGCTCATGATTTTTTATAAATCGAAGCCTATATCTTTTCTATAATTCATCTTTTCAAATTTTATACTCTTAATCGTTTCGTAAGATTTCTCTAGAGCATCTTTTACAGAATCTGCCATTGAAGTAATAGCGATGACTCTACCACCATTTGTCTTTATTTTTCCATTTTCAGATTTCGCTCCAGCATGAAATAATATTGAGTCTGATTTTATATCCAGTCCGAAAATCTCCTTGCCTTTTTCATATTTTTCAGGATAACCTCCTGAAACTAAAAAAACTGTAGCAGCTTGTTGACTATCAATTTCAACTTGATGGTTGGATAATTCACCTTTGCCTACCGATAATAAAAGCTCCAAAAAGTCAGATTTTATTCTTGGTAAAACAACTTCAGATTCTGGATCTCCCATTCTAACNTTNTACTCGATTACATATGGCTCCTCTTTNACTTTAATTAGGCCAAAAAACAAAAACCCTTGATAATCTATATTATCATTTTTAAGACCGTCAATAGTAGGCTTAATCACTTTTTTTTCAATCTTATTAAAAAAGTCTTGTGTTAAAAATGTGGGAGGAGAAACTGCTCCCATTCCGCCAGTATTAAGTCCTGTATCACCTTCNCCGATTCTTTTGTAATCTTTTGCACTTGGCAATAATTTATAATCTTTTCCGTCTGTTAAAGCGAAACAACTTAATTCAATTCCATCAAGGAATTCTTCTATAACTACACTATTTCCAGCTTCTCCAAATTTAGATTTTATCAACATTTCATTCAGCTCATTTTTGGCTTCTTTAGGATCATCAATAATTAACACACCCTTACCAGCTGCAAGACCATCGGCCTTTAAAACATATGGTGCAGGCATTGAATCAATATATGAAAATGCATCATCAATTGTTTGGGCTGTAAATGTTTTGTGTGCAGCTGTCGGAATATTGTGACGATTTAAAAAATCTTTAGCAAAATCTTTACTTCCTTCAAGCTGAGAGGCGTGTTGGTTTGGTCCAATTACTATTACATTACTCAATTTTTTGTGACTTTTAATGTAATCATTTAGGCCATTAACCAATGGTACTTCAGGTCCAACAATGACCATTGAAATCATAAATTTTTGAATCGCATCTGCAATAAGCTCAAATTGATTAACCTGAATTTCTAGATTAGTCGCTATCTCACTTGTACCCGAGTTTCCTGGTGCTACGTATAAATTTTTACACAGCGTGCTTTGCTTAATTTTATACGCAAAAGCATGCTCTCTTCCACCTGAGCCTAATATCATTATATTCATTGTGAACTAAAATTTAGTATGCCTTTTTATGGCCGGTTAAAAAATTTATTGCAGTCAAAAATACAATATTTAAATCCAAGATTAAAGACCAGTTTTCTAAATAATAAATATCGAACTTAACTCTATTAATTATATCCTCATTTGTTTCAATTTCACCTCTAAATCCCTTCACTTGTGCTAATCCAGTAATTCCTGGTTTAACAAAATGACGTACCATAAACTTGTTTACTGATTTTGAGTACCTTTCGTTTTCTTTTATCATGTGGGGTCTTGGACCTACAACTGACATATTCCCAATTAATACATTGTAAAATTGTGGTAGTTCGTCTAAGCTGGTCTTCCTGAGAATCTTACCAATCTTAGTCACTCTTTTATCGTTTTTAGTTGCCTGTTGAATATCAGCGTCAATATTTTCAACCATTGATCTAAACTTATAACACGTAAACTCTTTATACTTAATTCCGTTTCTAGTTTGTTTAAAAAAGACTGGGCCACTGCTTTCAATTTTAATTAATAAAGCTATTATCGGAGTAATCCATGAAAGAAAAAACATAATAATAAATAATGAAAAAACTATATCAAAAAATCTNTTTACAAGGGTNTTGTAATCATTTGAAAGAGGCATTTGTCTTAAAGACTGAACTGTTGAAAGCCCGTATGTGTCAGTTTTTAATTTTTTGGAAAGTAAGCCTCCTCTTTTAGAAATAAATTTTAGGATTTTAAAATTATTTTCACAGAATTCAATTAAAAGATTTAATTGATTTTCCTCAAGTTCATTTGCAGAGCAATAAACTTCATCAATATTCCTTGATAGAATAAAATCAAAGCATTCTTGCAAATCTAAATCAGAAGGGGATTTGAAACTAAAGGTCTTTCTATTTTCATAACCTAGCTCCTTTTGGGTGATAAAAAATTCTTTTAGCTCCTCAACAGATTCATCATTGCCAATAATTATCGTCTTTCTAAAGTTGCCGCCAAAACCCAGCCTATAACTTTGTAATCCATAAAAAAGGGTAAACTTAAACAGTGATACGAGGAGAAAAGTATATAATAGAAAAATTAAGGTTTTTGACAAGCCAGGGTTTAGAGTTTCTGCCACACCAAAAAATGCAAATACAAAAATTGAAAACAGTAATAGTTGGTAGAAAACATATGAAACAATTTTTATAAATTTTGTAAACCTGTAGACTTCGTAAAACTTAGTTATTAACGCTGAAATGATCCAAAGAAAAGAAAATACAGCAATTATAACAGGTTGAATCAACTCCTTACCTAAGTATAAATAGACAAAAGAATTCAGCACTAATAAATCAAAAAAGATAGAAATTGGCCTTAAATATTTTGAATATCTCCCTGCGTACTTTTTTACCATAAGGTAATTTTATTGTTTTATTTTCAAGTCAATGAAATTCTGAAAGTTTTGGGCGAACCTTTCTTCAGAGAACTGCTCTGCATGTTCACTTATTTTTCTCAGATTAAATTTAGTTTTTTTAAAACGTTTTAATGCGTCTAAAATTGCATCTGTTGTTTGAAAATTAAAAAGTATTCCTGTTTTTCCATCAATTACTGTTTCCGAAAGTCCACCTAAATTATAGGCAATTACAGGTGTGCCACATGATTGAGCCTCAACCGGTGCGATACCAAAATCCTCTATTCCTGCATGAACAAAAGCTTTTGCTTTACTCACCAACTCCATAACCTCTTTAGGCTCAAGAAAATCAAAAAACTTAATGTTTTGCTTTGCAGTTTTCCTCAATCTTTTTTTCATGGAACCATCGCCAACCACATATAATATATCTCCGGTCTTATTAAATGCCTTAACCAGTAAGTCAACCCGTTTATATGGTTCTAATCTAGCTGTAGTAATAAAGTAATCTTGTTTGTTTTTTTGAAATTTAAAAAGTTTTGTGTCAACAGGCGGGTATATAACAGATGATTCTATGTTGTAGTTTTTTTTAATCCAATCTTTTACAAACAAAGAGTTTGCAATAATATAATCTGGTCTTCCTGAATGTTTAACATCAATTTTACGCAATAAAAATAATAGTGGAGCTAATAGGATTTTTTGCCACCATGAAAAATATATGTTTTCTTTATCCCAAATATACCTTTGATTTCTTGCCTGATAGTAACAAATATGTGTTTGATTGCTCTGCTTTTTAAAACCTTTAGCAACAGAAAAAGAAGACGAGATTATGAGGGCATTAGTGTCATCCGACTTAAATCTAGAAATGAAAAAAGGGAATAAAAAAAACAAATACCTAAAACCTGATCTAACCAGCCTTAAATTGGATTCTACAATCTTGATTTTTTTACCATTAAAAACTCTATCGAGATCGTTGCTAGACATTATATTAATTAAAGTGAAGCATTTATCAAAGTCAAACTGTTTGTTTAAAACAGTTAAAACTCTTTCTGCACCACCATACTTGTCTAGCCAATCAACAATTAATATTTTTTTCATTTTTCGATTTGATTAAAAATAAAGCCAAAACTAAAGTTAGAGCAAAAATGAAAGAACCGAGTTGCCTGTGAAATATATTTTCGACAAGTAAAAATAAAAGTAGACTAAGAACTAAATTCAAAGAATGTATGTTCTTTAACGAAAACTTGACTGTTTCCTTAACGAAAACTAAAAAAATTAAGAGACCAATAATTCCGTATGAAATGGTAATGTCAATATACTGATTGTGCGTATTAAAATTCCTTTCTATAAACCAATTCTTTCTTTTTTCAATTGGCATTAGCTGATATTTGGAGACCAATAATTCCTGTGTTTTGAATGTACCAATTCCAAAAAAATACGGTTTTTCCTCTTTAAATATTTGGCCCGAAAACTTCCATATATCATATCTAGGCTCATGCGTTTTTATCTTGTCAATAAAAGAAGATCTAATCGAATCTTCAGAATATAAGAATCTATTTGATAAATTTTTGTTTGTATAAATAATTGAAGAAAAAATTAAAACAGCTCCTACAACTAACAGAAAGCTATGTTGAGGTTTGAGTTCATGAATAATAGTAGTTAAAAAAACTACAACTGCAATTAACAAGGCGCTTCTAGATGAAATTAGAAACAACACAAATAAAAAGTATATAATCAGCAAAAGACTTGAATATTTTTGAACATTATTTATGCTGGTTTGATAAATGTTAAAAAGTAATATAGCTGAAATTACTGTGAAAAACCCAAGGTACAACCTCTGTGTAATAAATAGATCTTCAATCGATGATTTTGATATCANTAGCTCAAAAGAATTTAAATAATAATTGATAATATTTATTCCTGTTATGAGACTGCTAATAAAGACCCCTAAAATAAATCCATAAATCAAAAAGCGCTTATCATTAACGAATGAAAATAAGATAAATAAAAGAGCAATTTGCGCTATTTTTCTAGTTTCAGAAAAATCAAGAAAGAATGAAGAATTAAAAACTGTAAATAGGGTTACAAATAATAAAAATATCAAAAATGTTTTAAAAAAATTGTTCTTTATAATTTCTAAAGCTTTTTGCTTATTTGGTAAAACAACAAGAATTAGAAACAAGCAAATCATACATATATTCACAAAAGCCTTTGCATATGTCATAAATGGAATTGAAAGGCATATTAAAAAGCCTATATAATTATATGTTTTTTCTAGTTTGTTATTCATATTAATTTAATCGCTTTTTAATAATAGTTGTTGAGCTTCTTGAAAAGAAATATAGCACAAGACTCCTAAGTAATCCATAAATTGGATAAATACCAAGCTTAAAGTTTTCAGCTATAATTTTAATTCTATTCTTTACTTGAAGTTTTCTTTTTTTGGTTGAAATAGAATTTTTATCAATAATATAATCAAGCATAACCTCAGGAATATTTGCACATTTAAAATGCTTAATTACTTTGAAAAAAAAAGCATAGTCTTGAGCTGCATCTTTATATTCTATAGGATACTCAGAAACAGTTTCTAGGATTGAAGTTTTAAATAACACTGTTGGGTTTACAAACATACTGTTTAAATACATCTTTCTTTTAATATTGTTATGATCAGTTGGATGTTTTATATAAAACAATAAATTCCCTTCATTATCTAACACTCTCGCCCATGTGCCGACTAGCATAATTTGATTGTTTTTTTCTAAAAACTCAATCTGTTTTGAAAATTTGTTTTTGTAGCTAATATCTCCAGCATCAAGTCTAGCTACATATTTGTAACTCTTATTTTTAACATATTCTAAACACTTATTAGCTGCAATACCAACTCCGTAATTTTTGTCTAAGTATATAAAGTGTATGTTTCCTTTGTTGTTATATTTCGATCTAACTTGGTGTTCATCAAGCTTAATTTCACTTCCATCATCTGTAATAACTATGTCGATTTTAATTGGGTCATTAATTGATGATATAGTATTAATTAATCCCACTGGATTATTATAATGGGGAATGGTAATTATTATTTTTTTATCCATTTTGTGATATTTTTCTTTGTTCAACAACCCAGATTAAAGCTAGACAAAGCCAGAAAAAATAAATTCTAAATGAGTCCATTTTAAGCCAATTGAGTGAAAACCCTATCATAGATATCAATATAATAAAAGCTATTGTTGAATTTTCAGATTTCAAATTATTAAAACACCATAAAAAAATCTGTAATAACATTAATCCAAAAAACAAAAAGCCGACCAACCCTGTTTCACTTAAAATTCTTAAGTACATATTATATCCCGGAGGAAATCTTTTGTCATTTTGGTTTAAATATTTTAGTCTAAATTCCCAATTATTTTTCTTAGCCCATGTAGGATATTTTTTTCTTGATTCAAATGCTTGAAGCCCATATCCGGTTCCTGAAATTGGGTTTTCTAGAAATACATAAAACATGGCTTGCTGAATTCCAAATCTAGATTTGTTAGAAAGGGAATGTGTTGAATCATCTAACTTGAAGGAGTTTATCTCCTTTTTTATATAATTATAGATTGGTTCACTGAAATAAGTAATGGTTAAAATTGAAGCTGTAGAAAATCCAATGATTATTCTGTAAATGTTTCTAGTTAATTTTTTGTTTTTTAAGAAGATTATTGATGCAATAATAAATTGAATTATTATTGCAAAAAATGCAGCCCTAGATCCGGACATAAAACCTAAAAACAAAACAATTACTATAGGAAGATATTTAAAATTTTTCTTCTCAGTGAAAATATAGCTAAACATCCAACCTGCAATTGATAATAAATAAGTGCCCAGAGCTGGGGGTTCAAAAGTTACTGATGAAATTCTTCTGAGTCTCATGTCAGTTTTTGCTTCCGTGAACGGAAAATAGTCAAAGAGATTTAATATTGGTTTTTTTAAATTGACCATATCAAACTTCACTATTAAAATCTCAATTATTGAATATATTAATACAATAATTAAAGACGCTAAAACTACTCTTCTGATCAACCTAAAAGTCTTGTTAATGTTAATCCACTTAAAACCGTTATAAAAAGTTAACGGGATTATAATTGATGCAATAATGAGCGAGCCAAATTGGTTTATAAATCTTGACAATCCTGAAGTTTGTTTAAAGTAATAATCAGCTATATTGTGAGCGTTAAACAAAGTTGCTAAAATAGACCAGAGTATAAAGAGAATTAAAAACTGAAAAATTAAATTTTTTACAGGAATGTTAATTCTTCTTTTGAAAAGCACCAGAACAAAAGCAAAAGAGAAAAACAAGAAACAAGAGTCTCTATAATATTCGCCTAAAAAACCAATACCAGACCATGAATTGAATGGGATAAAAAATATTCCAAGCAGTAATGCAGGTATGATTAAGTTTTTGATTGTTATTGATCTCATTGTTAATAGTCTCTCCATTTAGATGTATCAATATTTAAAGTTTCAAGATTTTCAACTTCTTTTTTGAAATATTTTTTTAAATATTTTAATGATTCATCATCAATCTATTTGTGTCTTTTTACTAAAAATATTGGCTATTTTGGATATTATAATTTTTAAAAAAGGCGTAGGCTTAATAAACTTTTTAATTATGTTTTTTAACGTTGATGGTTGAAAAATTATTTTAGTGAAAATATTTTCTTTGAAATGTCCTCCTTTATTAAAATTATTGAATTTTCTCTTCAACTTAAAGGTGTCGTCAACCTCTAAAAATTTATACACATTTTTCAATGTAGCATAACGGTTATTGCTGAGTTCCTCGCTGGTTAAAATTAATACGTTACTAAATGTTTCTTTAGCCTTAATTATTTTATCATAATAAGTCGAATTAAATTTATAATACCAGAAATCTGAATATTTATTTGTTTTTCTTTCATCTTCCTTTAAAATAGATTCTTTAAAAGTGAGGGTTTCCCTATGCTCTCTTTTCAAATGTAAATAGTTAGAATATGCTCGATCAATGGGGTCTCTTAAAATTATTATAACCTTGGGGTCATTTAAATACTCTTTAATTTTTTTAAATTGACTTGGATAATTGATATATGAGGGTGAGGCATCTCCAATTGCAATCTCATTTCTTACGCTCTTATAAAAATTCAAATACTTTTCTGAACTATTAATTTGTGTTTGTTTTACAATGGCATCCTTAGGCCCCTTATTAAGTTTGGAGAGAATATTACAGGTGAAAAAATGTAACTCTTTTTGGGTGGGCATATAAATCTCAGGATGTTCATCTAAATAATGATGAAGCGAGGTGGTGCCACATTTTGGAAATCCTGCTATAATGAAATTTGGTTTTTTCATATTAATTCAAAAATATCTTGATTTTATCCTTCGAAAATATAAGTAAAGTTGTAATTGAATTCCATACAATAAGACTGATCAAAGTGGCCATTGCTGCTCCATTAATTCCGTGAGTTGGGATTAGATAAAAGTTTAATGCTATATTAATAGCTAGTCCAGTAATCAATACTTTATTTAAAGTTTTTTGACGACCTGTCATATTTAGATATATGGCGCCTGGCCCTGACAAGGAATTAAAAAACTGGGCTGCTAATAAAAAAATCAAAGCATTTTTTGCAACAACATACCCCTCTCCGAATAAGTGTAATATTTCTTCAGAAAAGAAAAAAAGAATGCTTAATACACAAATGCTTATCAAAAAAATAATCCTTGTTGAATGTTTGATAAGTTGTTGTAAGCTTTGAAATTCTTTCTTCTCATATATTTCAGCAATTCTTGGTGCAATTACAATGTTGACAGACATTAATGCAAGTGTAGTTACCATTGCTAGTTTCACAGATACAGAATAGTACGCAATTTGATCAAAACCCTCATAAATTGATAAAATAATAATATCTATACTTTGCATTATAAAATATGCGATTGCACTAAGAGCCATAGGGAAGGATGTTTTAAAAATCTCTATCGTACTAAATATTTCTGAATTTTTATTGGGCTTTTCAAGGGCATTAAATAGCCTATAAATCCGAAAGCTTGATGAAAATGACAATAATAAAAAACCTGATAAATATACTTCAACTAACAAATGCTCATTATTGGTAAGTAATAAAATAATTGCAAATACTAAGACTGGTAAATATCTGAACAAACTTCTATACATTTCAGAAAGCATNGTTTTGTTCAATGCCCTAATTGTGTCAATATTTAACATTGTAAGGGCGAAGAAAAATAATGCTAATATAGATTTTTGAATTAGTGAAAAGGAATCAGAGCTTTTAAAAACTTCATTTATAATTGACTCGTTAAAAAGAACGGTGAAAAGACTTAAAACAATAAGGCTTAAGAAAAAAATTATTCTCAGCATCTTAAAATATATTGTCCTAATTGACTCTATACTTTTTCTAGCTTTTAAAAGTCCTGAATAATAAATAATTGACTGGTTTGTTCCCATCAGAGTAAGCCCTCCTAATACCATTATAGTAGATCTTACAAAGTCGTAGCGACCAACATTTTCGGCAGAATAAAAGTTTGTTAGGAACATGGTAAGCCCAAATAAAAGCAGCACGCCAAAAGACCTGATTATTAGAACCGAAAAACTCTTTTGTGTAAGGTCTTTTATTGACATCTTAGCTAGCTCTATCTAATTTATCAAGATAGGAGTAAAGCCCAATTAAAACAGAAACAATCAAGTAAATAAGTAAAAATAAAAATGGGTAATACACCATTTTATTTGAGGCAAGTGAATTATTTTCAATTAACACATTAGATTCATTTATTGTGATTACCGTTTCTTTGGAAGTTAAGCTTTCTCTTTTTAGCTCTTGATTTTCACTTTGAAGAGTGATTTTTGTTTTAATAAGTTCATTAGGTCTCAAATTTTTATTATCAATATATAACTGAGAATTATTGGCAGAAGTTTCGGTTGTATAGTATTCGAGAAGTTTGTCAATTTGTTTAATTGTTTGTTCATTGTCTGAAATAATACTTGAGATTCTTTGAAGGTTTCTTTCTTTAAGTTCCGCAAACAGTGGATTATTGTTAAAATAATCTATGACTTTGTTTATCGTTTCAATTGATGAGTTGTTTGAAACATTTACTTTAATAAAATGGTAGTCATAATCTGACTTAAAGCCTTCAGTTACAGAAAACCCATCTTCATACTCAAGGTTTTCAAAGAGTGCTCTTATTTCATTAGCTTGAATATCTTTAGCCATAATATCCTTTATATCTATTACTGGATATATAGAAACCTCATCTATTGTTTCGTCTTCATTTAATTTTATTTCTTGAGTAAAAAAATCAGTGTCTTCACTTGAAATTTTAAGATTTATAAGATCAACTGTATCATAGACATAATTTCCTGCATCAAAATTTATCTTCACCAATACAGTAGCTTCCTTTGATGACGGTTTATCATTGTCGGTTAGAAAATATCCAAGTAAAACTCCTACAAGTATTACAGCTAATAGCCGCTTCCATTCTGATAAAAAATTTTTGGATCTTCTGAATATTTGAAGAAGGATGCTTAAAAGCATCAACTTTATTTTCTCGATTAGAACTATAATGTCTAACTCTTCGATTTCTTTAAAATTATTTTTCATTTGTTAGCTTTGATTTAATTAAACGATTTTTTTTATAAATTATTTTGAGGTTTTTGAATAAGGTTTAGGTTTTTTAATTGGCTTGCTATCTTTCTATCGTTTGCTATTTTTGGAATTTTGTTTTGACCTCCTAGTTTTCCGATACTATCCATGTATTTTTTAAATCCGTCCTTAACAACATTTCTTATTATTGGTTTTTGAATAATTTTCCCAACAATTAAATCTTTGTAATATTTATTTTGTCTTTGTAATTCTTTATCAATCTCGTAAGCAAATACTTTGGTGTCGTTCTGTATTTCGTCAAATTCGATAAACCATTCATGGCTTGCTGATGATGTCTTTGATTTAAATCTTGGGGCTACAGTGAATTCTTTAACCAAAATACCTGTTTTGGATATTGCATTCCCTATCGCCTGCTCGACTTCTTTAACTATTACGTGTTCTCCAAAAGCGGAAAGGCTTTGTTTGATTCTTCCAGTAACATCAATTTTATAAGGGCTTAAACTTGTAAATCTTACAGTGTCCCCTGTATTATATCCCCATAAACCTGCCGAGGTAGAAATAATCATTACATAATTTTTATCTTTTTTTACACCCCATAAAGGGATTCTTTGCATTTTGTTGTTTCGAAAATCCTCGACATCAATAAACTCATAAAAAATTCCTGCATTTAGGATTAATAGCAAATCTTTTTTTTCTTGACTGTCTTGAAAAGCAAAAAAACCCTCACTAGCAGGGAATAATTCAATACTGTCGATATCTTTGCCAATCAATTCTCTAAATTTATTTTTGTAAGGATCAAAGTTTACTCCTCCATAAACTAAAAGATTAAAGTTTGGAAAAGTCTCTGAAACTTTCTTATTGGTTTTATCAACTATTTTTTCAAAATACATTTGTAGCCATGAAGGAATTCCGCTAATAATTGTCATGTTTGCCTCCATTGTTTCTTTAACAATGCTTTCGATTTTATTCTCCCATTCCTCTATAATGTTTGTACTCCATGATGGGAGCATGTTTTTTTTCATATAAAAAGGGATGTGGTGTGCAGAAATTCCCGAAAGCCTTCCCGTTAAAATACCTGAAATTTTACTTAATACTGGGCTGCCTTGAATAAAAATAAACTTACCATTAATAAAATCTACTTTTCCCGTTTCGGCAACATACATGAGTAGGGCAATCTTAGCTCCGTTAAGATGATTGGGTAAACTTTGTTTAGTTATTGGAATATATTTTGAGCCAGAGGTTGTTCCAGAGGTGACTGCAAGATAAAGAGGTTTTCCAGGCCACAATACATTTTTCTTTCCTTCTTTTATCTGCTCAAAATATTCCCGTAAGCCTTCATAATCTCTTACTGGAATATGATTTTTGAAATCATCGTAGTTCTTTATTTTCGAGAAGCTNTGCNCTTGTCCAAATGATGTNTNCAAAGCATTTTTGATNANATAGTTCAATTGNTNTTTNTGAGTTTCAATAGGNTTTGANGCCCANCTGCTAACCTGGCTTTTTGTAAGCCTAGCCATGATTTTTATAGCTGCTTNTTTTAGCATTTTATTGAANATTAAGTAGGGGCTCTGGGTCTATAGGAGTTCCGTTTTTCCAAAGCTCAAAATGTAAATGAGGGCCAGAGCTTAAGCTGCCTTGATTGCCTGAATATGCGATAACTTCACCGGCCTGCACAAAATCATTTTGTGCTTTTAATGATTTTGAGTTATGCTTATATACAGAAACTATATTGTCCCCATGGTCAACTATAATTACATGACCCGTATCAACTGACCACTCAGAAAAAAGAATTTTACCATCAAGAATAGACTTTACCGGAGTTCCTATGTCTGCTGCGATATCTATAGCAAAATGATTTTCTTCAAAATTAAAAGTCTGAGTAATATCGCCTTTAATCGGAGAAAAGAACATTTTATTTTCGATGACAAGTTCATTTTTTGTTAAATTAAATTTGTCTTGACTGTCAACATAATTACGAAGAATAGAGTCCTCAGAGTTTGGAGAAATTGAGAAAAGGTTTTTATCATTTAAACTACTATCAATTGGAATATTATCACGTTCAATAAACTCGTCTGTTTTTCCAGATAAAACATCTTCNATAGATTTGTAAAATTTATTGTTAAGCTCAATTTGACGTTCTAATGAGTCTGTTTTTTGTGTTAGATAAATTGCTCTGCTTAAAAGATCAGAGGATGAATAACCGGGTACTAATTCTCTTAATTGTGTAAAAAAAACAACGCTTATGGTAAATGAAATTAGAATTACAGAATACACAAGCATTAATACAAAAACGTTGATTTTACTAGCTTTGAAAGCAAACTTCTCCTCAAAAGTATCTTCGCTTGAAACAACTACTTTATAATCGTTAAAGAGCTTTTTGAAAAATCCTTTATTTTCTTTTTTATTTTTCACAGTATTCAAAAATACTTAAAATTAGCTTACTCTTGAATAGAATTGGACTATATAGCAACAATTACGTCTATTATTATTAACTTAGCTTAAAATTTTTGCAATGGATTTATTTATCACGCCTCTTTTTACAATCGGGCCATTTCAGATTGTTGTTATTGTGGTTGTTGCCTTAATCGTATTTGGACCTGTTGGCCTTGGGAAAAAACTTGGTAATCTTGTTAAAGGAACAGGTCAAGGTGTTAAAGAGTTTAAAAAAGCTTTAGAAGAAGGTAAAGAAGACGAAGAAAAAAAAGAAGACTAGTCTTTTAGGCTTCTCATTATAGCTTCCAGCTCAAAAATGTACTCTCTTTTTGTTGAGCCTGGTGAATAAACAAAACCGTCTAGCATTATAAAATCATCATCACCTAATTTTATCTGGAAATTTAAAAATGGGCCTGCCATAAACTGACCCTCAATTTCCCATAACCCTCTAGTTTCAAACACCTGCTTCCCTCCCACGTTAATCTGCTGAGTATTAGGAGTATATATTAAGTCTGTTGACATATATGTGTTTTCAACGGGTCCAGGAATGTAAATTTTAGATATTGAATCCCTTTTCTCAATAATCGACTGTTCGGTTTGATTTNTTTGTCTCTGTATAAAAAGGTTAACCGATCCTGTTTCAATATCCCTTCTAATCCAGACAAAATTAGTNTCAGCTTTTGCAANTCTGTAGGCAGATGGAAATCTTAGTGACACCCCCGTATTTTTTTTAATTGCTTGTGTTTTATTTAGGTTTTTAGAAATTCTACGCTGTTTTTCCTGAATCTCATTAAAGTACATTGTAGAGTAAATTGAATTTAAATTTTCATTAATAATTTCAATTATTTTGTCAGGCGAGTTTGCTGTGATTTGAATTATTCTTTGGGGGGAAGCATATGTGTTTTTGAAGTTGAAAACCCCTTCGTTTTCAGAAACATCAATCTTTAAAATTGTTCTTGATTTTGTGGCAAATCCTGAAAACACTTTACTTGGAATATGGCTTAGAGAAAAAATTGGTTCTATTTGAGGTAGGCCATAAATTGGTCTGCCAAAATTTTCTCTTATAACTTCTCCAACTGCACCCTCCCATAACTCATCGTTTGTAACCACAGAAATATTGTTTATGTTGCCGCTTGATGCGGGTAATAGTTTTTGCTGATTATCAGAACATGATAAAGCAGTGATTAAAAAAAAGAGGATAATTGCAGTTTTCTTCATAATTGCAATTTACAATAATTTAACCCAATAGTTTTTGCAGTATTTCTTTTAGGTTTTGGGAATTCTTTTTGGAAAAATTATAAGCTTTTGATTTTCTCTAATATTATCGTTTTTAAGATTGTTCCATCGTTTGATATCTGAAACTTTAACNCCAAATTTTCTGGCAATCTTTCCTAAAAACTCTCCATACTTTACCTTGTAAACCAATTTTGAGTCAATCGAATATAGGTCCGGTAAAGGCTTTTCTCTTTTATCAAATTCAGATTTTACAAAGGCATAAAACTCNTCTTCTTGCATAATGAAGCTGTCAACTAGCTTGATTGGAAGGCTTAACTCGTTTTTGTAGTTACCCGGAACAATGCCGTGTATATAAGATGGATTAAGACTGTTGATTGAATCCCTTGAGTAATCAAAGAAATCTGAAATGTGTTCAAAGGCTGTTTTCTCTTTGATTGTTATCTTTTCTGTATTTCGTGTTGTTTTTTTGTTCTCATAAATATTTATGCCGTGTTCATTACCGTACTCTAATATATACNTCGTGGCAATAAATGAAGGGATGTAGTTTGCTGTTTCAGAAGGAAGAAACGGCCTTATGTTCCAGTAATTTGTATAGCCGCCTGATTTTTTTTTGGCTCTAGATATTGTTCTTGGTCCTGCGTTATAAGATGCCAAAACAAGATTCCAATCATTATGTATTTTGTAAAGNTTATTTAGATATAGTGCTGCTGCTACCGTAGACTTNTAAGGATCCATTCGTTCATCAACATAACTATTCATGGTTAAACCATTTTCAAGGGCCGTATAAAACATAAACTGCCACAAACCCGTAGCGCCAACCTTCGAAACNGCAGAGGGNTCTAGTCTCGATTCNATNATNGGTAAATATTTAATTTCTANNGGNATTTNTTGNTTTTGAAGNTGCTCCTCAAACAGAGGAAGATAATANTTTANTTTATCNATGTTTTTTTTNTAAAANTCNANTCTNGTATTCAAATANCTCTTNATNGTTTTTTCAACGCTTGGTGTAAAATATAGCTCTATTGGGGTTTTGGCGTTAAGCCTCTCAAGTCTGTTTTTGATAGTATCCGAATTAAAATTTGATTCATCAATTTGAGAATAGATAGAGCAAATGAAAAATGAAAATATTATCAGAAAGAATTGGTTAGTTTTCATTTTTTTAATTCAATACTTTAATTCCGGGGAGTATTTTGCCTTCTAGACTTTCCAGCATTGCTCCTCCCCCTGTGCTTATAAAACTAACTTCGTCTTGTAAATTAAACTTTTTAATTGCGGCAACCGAATCACCACCTCCTATTAATGAAAAAGCCCCATTACTAGTTGCTTTAGCAACTGATTTTGCAATTGCCAAGGTTCCTTGTTCAAAGGACGGCATTTCAAAAACTCCCATTGGACCATTCCATAATATAGTCTTACTTTCTGTTACAATCTTTTTGAATTTAGATATTGTCAAAGGCCCAATATCTAATCCTTGCCAACCATTAGGAATGTTGTATATATTAACGGCTTTTTTTAAACCTTCTTTAGAAAACTCGTTTGATACGACGACGTCTTCTGGTAAAAAGACATTGACATTTTTTTGTTCTGCTAAAGAAATGATTTTACTACAATCGTTGAGCTTGTCTTTTTCAAAAATAGAGTCACCAATAGCGCCTCCATTATTTTTTATAAACGTATAAGCCATGCCGCCACCAATAATAAGATTGTCAACAACATCAAGCATATTTGC
>FUFK010041124.1_pt1 | contig 56724 bp, 70 predicted proteins | sample 1021851 | NCBI WGS metagenome assembly FUFK01 (sample SAMEA51879418, study PRJEB19060) | metagenome
AGCTATTATATGAAGACTTTTTTGCTTTTAACTTAGTCTGAACATCAGCTAGTTTTTTAGTTAAATCTGTCATTGGTATATTGGTTTAGGTTATATATATAGTTACATAATAATATTTACTTTTAACAAGGTAACTTACAGATAATCAGTCACTTGCGAGTGACTTACAGCTTCTTTTAACTTGTTTATAGCCTGCCTTTTTAACTGTGATACACGCACATAAGAGCTTGTACCTTTTATTTCTAAATGATTAGCTATTTCAGATGCCGAAAGCTTTTCACAGTTAATACCGTAACTCATACGTATAACGTCTTGTTCTCTTTGAGATAAATTATCACTTATAAGTTGAAGAAGCAAGTTATTAATTTGCTCATTGTTAAACTCTTCGTTAATGTCAGGTATTTCATATATTATTTCTTTATTACCAAGATCTTCAATTGATGTAAATATAGAATTAAAAAATGACTCAACAGCTTTTTCATCTTTATCAAATGACTTACGTATTTCGTTTAACTTATGTTCTGGTATACGCATTGTACCTCTATTGTTGTCAATAGCTCTACGTATTGCGCCTTTAATACGTTTAGCTAAAAAGCTTTTTAAACGTTTCTCAGGATCTTCTGCTTCGTATATAGTTTTCCAAATTATTTTGTCAACAGCTTTTATCAAGCCTACGCTACCTTCCTGTATCATATCTACTACAGTCATTACGCCTGACGCTTGTTGTGATGTAGAAAACTTGCGAGCTAAATTTTCTGCTAGTGGCATAAATTTAACTATAAGCTCATCTCTTGTATAGTCAGAAAACTTTTTAGATTTTGGCTGTGAAGCTTTTAAATCTTTTTTATATCTGCTATAATTGTTACTGTCGTATTGTTTCATAGTTGTTGATTAAGTAATTCTTTTTCTTTTTTAAGTTCAACACACATGTGTCTGTGTATCGTNCGCGATGAACAGTCTAACAGTCCTGCGATGCGTCCTATCGTAATCTTTTTTCCCATGTCATGCATATCTATCATAACTGCATAAATGTCGTCTGGACAGACTCTAGGGCTTTGACCTACTAGCTGACCTACAATAGATAACTTCTGTTCTTTTGTTAAGCCACTAAACGGTTTAAATATAACTTTACGTAGTTTGTTTTTAGGTGGACGATCAAGGTCAGACATGCTAACCTCGTAGATAACTTTTTCTAGCAAACGTTCTGATACGTTAAAACTTACAAAGCCATTTGGCTTGTGTACTATATATTCTGCTAGTTGTATAAAGTCATCTTGATTGAGGTTAGGATTTAAATACCAAAGTACTAGTAAATGCCATTTAAGTGAACGATACGTAGTAATTTTTGCTGTTGATCTAAATAGCTCATAGCATTGATGCGTACCGTTTTGAAAGTACATAAACTCTTTGGTATCGATGTCTGGTTTATCTGATACAGGGAGGCGTCTATATATTAAACGCTTATTATTTAGGTATGTTAGGTTTCTCTCGTATGACATCAGCCTGTTATTATTTATTATTAGAGGCTTGTGTCACACCCCACTCTAATTTTTTTATCTCTGTGTTCAACGATGCTATAATAATTCTTTTAGAATTATCTTTGGTTTTTATTTTATTAAATTCTTTAATGCGGTTTTTTAGCTCTTCATTCATAATCACGTATTGCTTTAAATAATGGATGCCTGTAGCTGCCAGCTTTTGTACGCTCGAAGTATGTGAACGTAGCTTCTCTGCCGACCCAAGTCTTCATCTCATCAAACATTGTTTGTAACTTTTTAAAATTGTCCATAACTGGCATGCCAAACTCATTACCATCAGCATCGACAGCCATAAACTTACCAATAGTACCAACACGCTTGCCTTTACCTTCAACCCAGCTAGTTAGTATAGCTTCAGCGTCGTGAAAGTCTTTGAACTTACGCAAGCTATGTGAACGTTTACATTGATACACATCGTTTAAACGTAGTATAGAGCCTTCAAAGCCATTGTTTAAGAACGTATCGTGTAGTTGATAAGCATATTTTTCCGCATGAACTTCGTGTGTTTGTACAGTTCTAACGCCATATATAGAAGGATCTTTTAGATTAAATTCTACAAATTTGTAGCGCTCATCAAAAGTCATAGTTTCATCTACAATATCGTAACAGTGAAACTGTACAAGTCTACGTGATTCAGCTCTGTCGATAGCAGTAGGCTTTTGTTTACGCACACAGGATATAATCTTTTCAAAGTCATCACGTAGAGCGTGGTTGTATAGCTCGCCATCGAGTATAACATTAGGATTAGTTTGAAAGAAAGGTTTAAGACTTTGTAGTATGTGGTCAATGTTTTTCCACTCTTTACCTGTACGTGAATAAGCTTTTACTACGCTATTGTCATACTGTATGAGACAACGTACGCCATCAAGCTTTGGTTGCATAAATACAGGTTTGGTATAATCAATTGGTTTATCGCTAACAGGATATGCTAGCATTGGTTTTTTTCTCATCATAAATTTTCTACTATTTTATTAACTTTATCTAAATGTTTTTTAACTGCCGCACATTTTTCATACTCTTCACGATCTTCGTATAAGTTTATTAGTGTCATTAGCCTGGCTAACTCACCAACAGAGTGATCGTTTAAGTCGTCAGCGTAATACGACATTGTTGCTCTAGCTTCTCTTTGTTCAATGCCATATATACGTTTTACCATAGCATCAGCTAGTTTATCTACTAGTTTATTTAATTGTTCATCTGTCATAACTGTATTATCCATCGTTGTTCGTATTTAGTTTGTATCTATATATAAGGTTACGTGCTTGGCCTACAAATATACAGTGGTCAGCAGTAGTATGGTCGTATCTAAATATACTAATCCACACTTCGCCTTTGCCCCACCATAAATAATATGTATAATCAAGATCACCGTGTTCATCACCTGGCGTTTCTAAATATACATTATGTGAGTCATTACTGCATTTACCGTAATGTATACCTAGTTTTAGATGTGTTAAAAGCTGTGCTGCAAAGCAGTGTATACCATTATGTTTATTACCTACATTGTTAATAAAATCTGCTAGCGCAATACCTAGAAAGTCAGGCGCACCATCGTAGTGATGGTATATTTGGTGTGTAACTCTTGCTCTACCGCAGTCGTCATATAATTGAAAGTCGCTAAACGATACTTTGTCTTCACGTTTAGCAAAACATATTAACGCTCTAGTTGCCATTGTTTCTTAAATAACTATTATAATTTTCTGTAAATAATTCTCGTAAACCTCTACCGCTACGCGTATGAAAGCCATAGCTATGAGTAGCTAAAGTTGGTATTGGTTTATCTGCTAGCATAAATTCAACAACTTGTTCAGCTGTTGTACTACTACTATATCGATATGCAACTTCACTAGCTGCATCTGCTATAGCATATACATCATGTCTTGGCTCATGACCAAGCTCGTTTTTAATATAATCTTCTACTTCTTNTCCTGTCATCTTCNTTTTTTATTTGAAAGTTCATTTAATTTATCTAATAANTTNATNGCTATGTCTACAGATATTTCATCTGCGTAGTACATNTCGTATATTAATCTTCGCATANNTCNAATAATTCTGCTAATGTCATATCATCTATTTGTTCATCTGAGTACCCAAGCTCCTTGAGCTTAGGCCTCATAATTTCCCATGGACTATTCATCTTCAATAATAAATTTTTCACCGTACGACCAGTCGTAACTAGACAAGCTAGCATAAGTATAATCTGTAAAGTAAATAATATCTCTTACTTCGCCAATAGATAAATGTGACCATATAAAATTATCTTTTAATGCTATTTTAACACCTTTAATTAACGAAGGATATTTTTCTTCTTGCTCATTTAGAGTTTGTTTAACTTCTGGTTTTAGTTTTTGCCACAATGTTTTCATATTAGTCTTGGTTTAAATGTTCTTGTATTGATACTTCGTCTTCTGGTGCAGTAGCTTCAGCAAACAACTCTTCAACAACGTTGTATATTTCTTGACCTAAGTCGTACGCATTGTCAAAACTAAACGACTCAATAGCTATTCTGTTGTCGTAGTCGATATGAAAGTCGAAACTGTAGTTATCAGTATCATCAAAGTCAAACTGACCGATACCTTCTTCAATAGCTTCTCTGATAGCATCAAACTGCTTTGGTGTAAGTTTAGGCTTGTTTAAGTCTTCTAGTTGTTTTTTAAGTGTATCAATTTGACCTCGATACGCGTTTTGCTCTTGTGTTTTAGTGTCAAGAGCTGCTTGCAAAGCTTCGATCTTTGCTTCTAATTCTGTTTTAGTCATAATGGTTTATTTAATTGGTTTATATTATTATCCGTTAGTATTCGTATTTTATTTGTAAAAAGTAGCATATACCTTAGCGCCTTTAACAGCTTTAATTAATACTTGTTTATCTATAGGTTTTTCATCAGCTTTTACTTCTGCTAATGTTCTATACTTAGGATTTTTGCTATTAAGCTTTCTTTTCTTCATTTTTATGCTTTTTTTTACGGTTATACTTTTTTTTATTACGCTCTATGTTAGGCTTACTAGCGTCCCATATAGCTTTTAATGTTTCTTTATCTAGCTTTATTTTCATGATAAATTGTATCTATGTCCGTTAACTATTACTTGTACTTTATCGCCAAATGGTAATCTGTTACTTGGCTTGTTATTATAATCTCTTACATACGCTTCACGTAAGCATTCCATAACGTAATCACTCATTATATACGTAGTCTTTTGATAATAGTTCTTAATAATGTACTTAGCTAAATATATAAGTCGATCTTCCCAACTATCAATCATTATACGCTCTTTACCTATCATACCTGATTCGTACACTACTGGTTTAGTCTTGTTAATTTGATAGCAACTAGAGTTGCCTTCGCTTATGTTGCGCACGTAACCTGTTTTATATGTAGCAAAACGTAAAGGTTTAGGGTTTAGTGTTTGCCATACTTGACTGATTGGTAGCTCGTATACTGTTGTACCGTTTTTACGTTGGCGATTTGTAGTTACATCTTTGATACCTAGTATCTTAAATATAGTTAATGCTTCGCGCGCACTTCTAATTTCTGTTGACATGTATTCCATATTATTCAAATATATCTAGTTTGGTTATTAGTTCTTTTGTGTATTTAGCTACTAAAGCGCTTTTAAAGTTAAGCTTCAACTCTTTATGAAACTTATCCTCCATGTTACCGAAGTCTGTAAACCTACAAGCATCATCTGCTTTTGGTGTATCAGTATGTTTAAACTCACTATAGTCTGCAATATAGTCGAAGAACATAGCTCTTACGCCTGCAAATTCTTTAACTTCTTGCAGTATATTTTGCATTTCTTTTGCTTTTTGTTGTAAATACTTATCAGCTTTGCGCTGTAATTGCTTTTCGATTTCATTAGTATTCTTCATAATTCAATTTTAATATTAGTAGCTAGTGAGGAATCGAACCTCATACTCGTCAGTAGTTAACCTTTGCTTACGCCGAGGTACCATACCTAGCTTGTTAAAAAACGAGGTGGCCAAGTGAGTACACACAGTCAGGCTGGGGCCTCACCTGTTAGTTCCATTTTACTGTGTAAGATTGAGGTCCACTAAATCGCTCTATCCCCCATACACGTCTCACGCGCCACACTCGTATGTAAAACGAGGTGAGTATGTAAAGCGTTAATGTTATTTACACTTTTAGTCGACAACGCAACTCACTCTCGTATATTATACGAGGTGGCCAAGTGAGTAAGATGACTTTCGTTTCCTTTCGGACCCACACGCCTACACATCTCACGCGCCACNCTCGTATATTATAAAGTAGGAACCGATTTCCGGTGGGCCGGGTTGCGGTAACTTTACGCAGTGATGCCACCTACTTTATCATCTAAGACAAGTGCCGTAGCCTTTACGCCTACTCGCCTTGTGTATAGCAACAGACATTGCCTGTGATACTATTTGTATTGTGTTACCTGTTTTATGATTAGTAATAGGTGCCGATGCGACACGCTCTACATTACTACATTTAACACATGTTTTGTACCCGTATTTTTGTCTAACTGGGTGTACGGGCTCACCACATTTACAGTAATTCATATTATTTAATTTTATTTAATAAGCTTTTGTCATATATATTATCCAACGGTAATCGTATTTAATTTGTAATACCGTTAGTTACTAACATAAATACTATTGAACCTAGTAACGCCGCCGCGCCACCTATCATTGCTAAGTCTTCGTGTGAAAATTTTCTCATAATTTTTATTTTAAAGGTTTTGAAATCCATACTTGAAATACTCTAGTTGATACATTTATTTTGTATTGCTGCGCAAAAGCATCTACAACTTCACAGTGAACTTTAAAAGTATCTTGCTTAGTGCATATCTCTCGCTTGTCACCTTCATCGTCGTTTAGTGATAAAATAATTTCATTAGCGTTAGTATACTTTACCCAGTGGTAGTTTTTAGTAAATCTACCTAAATAAAAGTATTCTAAATCGTTATAATTAGTATCATCATTGTAAAGCACCATTTCACTTCTGCCAAACGGTTTTTTACTAGTAATATCTATATATTCTGTTTGTGCTTTAGCCGCTAAACTACCTAATAGTACAGCAACTGATAGTGTTATTTTCTTCATTAGTAAACTTCTTTTAGTTGCAACTCAAAGATTTGACCATCACTGTTTTCTACAAAAAACTGAGCTTTATACATATTTTCGTGTAATAAGTATACAGCTAAGTCGTTATGACCTGATAGTTGCATGTTAATATTTCCTTCAATTATACCTTGTGAGATTTTACTCACTTGGTCTTTTAGGTTTTGAAAACCTTTTACTTTTCTGCCATCGAGCATAGCATAGAACTCGTATTTATCATAGCGAACGTCATCAATACCCGGCAAGTTTGCTACATTTATACACATAGCAACACCAAAGTCAACTACAAAACTAGTATCGTTACCAGTACAAGTTGACACTGCGTAAGTGCTTACACTGTTGTCGCTCATAATTTTTACATGAGTATCTCTGTCAAACTGCACGTCATAGTCAGTTTTTTCGCAAGAGGTTAGCGCGAGAGTAGCTGCTACTGCCGTCGCTATAAATTTACTTTTTATCATATCTATATATTATATTTCCTAAGTACCAACAGGCACATATTACCCACGCCCACTCAAACATTAGTAGTACTTATTTGATTCATCTTCTTCATATCTGTCTATCATTGCTTGCTCAGCTTCTAGCTCACTTAACCACTCACCTGTGTATTTGTTTTTGTAGTATTCACCACATACAGATACTATTGCGTCATGGTTATGAGTTACTTCTACCGTATTGTCGTCACTTACCTTGTAAGTTTTACCGACTTGCTCTATTGTTACTTTCATATTTAATCTATTTCATCGCAGTTTTCACAGTCAATATAGCCTGCGTTAATATCTTCTAGTCTTGATAATAAACCTACTAAGTTTTCTATGTACATTTCGCCGTAATCTTTGTCGATTACTTCATTGTCTATATCTGACTTCATCCACTCTATCATATCTTGAATAGTGTTTACTGATTCAATGTACGCTATTTTTTTAGTTAGTGCGTCGTCTTTTACTTGAGTTTGACCGTAACATATACCACCTAGTAGTAATGTTAGTACTGTTAATTTAATTTTCTTCATATTATTTACTGTATTTATCGTATAAGTTATTTGCTTCGGTATAGTAACCACCATCTTTTAACTCTAACATTAGTTTAGTTATTAATTCAAATGACTTTCTACCTTGTTTATACCAATAGTTGTCGTCGCTCATCATATAGTACCAGTCGTGACTGACTAGTAGTGCTTCTAGTTCTTTTAATTTAATTTTCATATCATTATTATTATCCATTAGTAATCGTATTTATTTTGAACTATTAATTCTATTATATAATTCTTCTATTACGAAGGCAAACATTTCTTCTTTCTCGTCAAAGAATTTATTATCTGACTCTTCATAGTCTCCATACTCGTACATATAATCTACTAGTACTTCATCTATTTTATCTATTATAGTGTCGACTGTTTCATCTACTACTTTATTTATAATTTTCTGAGGTGTTAATTTTGACATATTATTTATATTTTATTAAGTTCATCTATATTATCCAATACTTGTCGTATTTAGTTTGTTATCTTCTTTGAGTATAATCTAAGTCTTTATTTAGAGTATGAATATCTTTGTTGTGAGATTTTAAAGAAGTTAAGTTTATATAACAGTAACCTTTTAAATTAAATTGTTCTGATAAAGGTATTTCATTATAGTACTTCGGTANTTGGTGAAGTTGAAATGGAATATAAGTTTGNTTATTTAATTTAATTATATTAGTTGATGAGTCTGATTTAAAGTTTGACATAGTATATTATTTTATTAGTTTAAATTCATTTATATTATCCAATATAAGTCGTATTTAATTTGTTAATCTTGTATTTTAAGTAACTCAAGTTGGTAATACTTATACATGTCTNTATCATAAANACTTTTNTAGTAATTCATTTCATNNAGTAATTCTTCTTCAGAATATTTATGAGTAACTTTTGATTGTGACTTTGGTATTAGACATAGTAACTCAAATTCTTGTTGAGTAATGTNACCTTCAAGTAAACCAAGTACATAAGTAGTTACATTTATGTTATATTTTTTGTTAGTAATTTTCATAATTTCCAGATTTTAAAAGTAGTTACTTTGTTTAGTTAATAAATTTAGTTAAGAGTTATTCCGTCCACTCTCTTTTTCTACAATTAACTTTTCAATATATTGTAGTANNANNCCGAGTANNATTAGTATTAGTAATATCNTGTATCATAATAGTGTGACANTAGGTNGTTAAGTTANGTNTAGTAGNAGGCAAGTGTCACAGTTTTTACACTGTGNACTNNCGNCCGAANGTTGGTACATTATTACTATTNGTGTAATTNCCNTACTTTTGAAAACANTNCATTGTTTCAAACTTTTCTTGATTCGCACTGTAGACCGCGTCGTGGTCATAAGTATACGTTTCACCTTTTTTGTTAGTAAATGTTATTAATACATTTTTACCGATTAATGATTTAGAAATTACAAATCTTTTTTTAGTTAATGTTTCTTGTGACATAGTTATTTAATTTAATTAGTTAATTTATTCATTTATATTATCTGTTGACAGTCGTATTAANTTTGTGATTAATACTTTTTATTGTTAATAATTCTGTGTGAGTTTAACTTTTGTAGTTTCACTTGACGTTTAACTTTGATTGTTCTGAATGTTGACATAATAAATAAGATTAAGTTTATATTTTATTTTCATTTATATTATCTAAATGTCTTCGTATTATAGTTGTAGTAAATGCTATACATGTTACAAATGCAAATGCAAAAACGCAAAAAATTCTGCATATTGTAAAATAAACNTAGGGGCCTAGTGTACACAAAATGCGTTTTGTAAAAGCACGATAGCTAGGGGGAGTAGGGGCAGCACTATACTTATATATTTATAATATCATTTTTTATGTAATTACTATTTTATAACGTTATAACTAAAAAATATAAACAATGGCATTCAAAATGAAAGGGTTCCCAATGATCGGCGGAACTAAACCTATGAAGATGGCAGTTGAGTCTGCTAAAAAATTAAAAGCAGCTATGAAACTTAAAGAAGCTATGAAGCTTAAAGAAGAGGCTGCAATGAAGCTCAAAGAAGAAGCTGCAATGAAAGCTGCTAAGCCTGACTTTCCAGACATCGACGGAGATGGCAACACCACTGAGTCTATGAAGCAAGCTGCTAAAGACAAAAAAGGCTTAACAATGAAAGACAATGCTATGAAGCTTAAGTCTGCTATGAAGATGAAAGGCGAGGCTATGAAGCTAAAGGAAGAAAAAGCNGCTATGAAAATGGGTCATTCTCCTAANAAGAAGNTATCTTACGCTGAAGCTAAAAAAAACAACCCTAACTTAGACAAGCTTATCAAAACTAGAAGTGGTGCTGCTAAGGGTAGTCCAGAGTATGTTAAAGCTCAAAATGCTATTAACAAAGCTTACGGTGTTAGTAAAAGACATTCAGTAACAGGCGGTTCTGCAAAAAAACCTGGAGTTGAAGAGCTTGTTTCAAGTAAAACAAAAACTTCATCTACCAAAGGCAAGACAACAAAAGCGACAGACAAAAAGGTAGACATGAAAGGAGCTGAAGTTACTACTACAAAAACAAAGCCTAATAAAACTAAATCTGTTACAGTTACTCAAGACGCAGAAGGCAAGCTTTCTGGTACAAAAACTAAAGTTAAAAAGTCTGGTAAGACTAAAACTAAAAAGATTTCTACTAGAAGAGCTGCTAGAATAGCTCGAAGAGAAGGACTAATAGACTAAATTAATTATTAACCAATAAATAAAACCAAAAATGACGTATTTGTATTACAAAACAAGTTCGTGGACCGGAAATCCACAAGTAGACGATAAAACCAAGGGCCAATGGGAACACCTTGCCAACAAAGAAAACTGGCGAATAACCCAATTACCTAATGGTTACTACCAAACTGAAGTAAATTACCCTGATAATGCTGACAAATGGTCAGATGTTACGCGTAGAGAGACTTTAGAAGGCGCAGAATCTGCGATAGACGGTAGCATTGAGCATTTTACTAAAAAATTAGAGGCTACAAAAGGCCCAAAAGTTGTAAAATCGTTCAAAAAACAGTAAAAAAACCTAATTTAATTTAATATAATGGAATATAATTTACCAAGTGAGCTTGTAAAAGAGCTCAATTTTGGCGATAATGCCAAAAATCGTATAATTGCAGGTGTTAATAAGTTAGCATCGGCAGTAAAATCAACTCTCGGCGCTTCTGGCAAGTGCGTAATCTATGAAGATGGCCGAGGTAAGCCAGTGATCACAAAAGATGGTGTTACAGTTGCGCAGTCTGTAGTATTATTAGATCCCGTAGAGAACATTGGCGCCACTCTCATTAAAGAAGCTGCAAGCAAAACAGTCAGAGAAGCGGGTGACGGTACCACAACGGCTACCGTCTTGGCTGAAAGCTTGCTTCAAGAAATTTACAAAACACTAGAAAATAATAACGTTAGAGACATTAAGCAAGGTATTGACTCAGCTTTAGCTAAAGTCATTGAATATCTTGACTCTATTAAAATTGAAGTAGATAACGATATGCTAGATCATGTTGCTGCTATTAGTTGTAACAATGATAAAGAGCTAGGCCGTATTATATCTGAAGCTTACAAGACTGTAGGTAAAGACGGTGTTGTACTTATGGAAGAGTCTGACACTGAAGAAACTTGCGTAGAGACAGTAGACGGCGTGCAGTTTGATTGTGGCTTAACTTCACCTCATTTTGTTACACATACAGACAAACAATGCGCTGAACTAGAAAGTCCTTTAATATTAATGTGTATGTCTGAAATAGCTAATATACGTAAAATACAAGGTATACTTGAGTACGTTATTAAGCAGAACAGATCTTTACTTATTATAGCGCCAGTATCTCAGCAAGTTAAGTCAGCTTTACTTATGAATAAAGTTAAAGGCAATATTAAAGTGAATATTGTAGACTTACCTGGCTTTGGCCCTACTAAAAAAGATACATGTGAAGATGTAGCTATATTAACNGGCGCTACGCTGTTTAACGAAGANCTAGGNGANGACTTAGATGCTATTACACCTGAAAGTCTTGGAGAAGCTGATTATGCTAAAACAGATGAAGCTATGACTGTTTTAACTCTAGACGAAATAAATGAAAACATAGAAGATCGTATTGATCATGTTGCAAAGCTTGTNTCTGAAGAGAAAAACGGATTTATGAAGAAAAAGCTTGAAGACAGGCTTGCTATATTATCTGGTAGCGTAGCTATTGTTAAAGTAGGTGCNAACTCTAAAGTAGAACTAAAAGAAAAGAAAGACAGAGTTGAAGATGCTGTGTACGCTGTTAAAGCTGCTTTAAAAGAAGGTATAGTACCAGGAGGCGGTATAGCCCTCTTTAACGCGTCTCAAAAAATTTCGACCGACGATGTCGGTGAACAAGTAGTTGCTAATGCTATAATATCACCTATGGCTACTATATTAGATAACGCAGGTATTAATACTAACATCGATATACCTAAAAACGAAGGTGAAGGTATTAACGTGGTTACTGGCGAGTTTGTTAATATGGTACAAGAAGGTATTATAGATCCAGTGCTAGTCACTAAAACAGCTTTAATTAACGCTGTATCTGTAGTTTCTACTATTATATCGGCTGATTGTGTAATCTCAAATATACGTGTAAATGAAGGCAGTTAATTACTTTGTAGTAGTAGACAAAATAAAAGAGCCAGAAAGAAAAGTCGGTGGCTTAATATTAAAAGAAGAGAACGACGAAGACGTTAGATATTGTAAAGGTAAAGTAATTTCAACTGGTAATTTAGTTGAAGTAATAAAAGATGGTGATGTAATCTGGTATGATAAACACGCTGGCCACGGTATAGAATATAACAATAAGTTTTATTTTGTACTTAAAGCAAGTGATATTGTACTAGTAGATTAAACATAAACCATAATCCTAAAACTTTAAACACAAAATCTAAAACAATTAATTATTAATCATTAAAAAATTTAAAAATGAAACTATTTAAACTTCCTGTAGTAGCTAGTGATGTTTTTGTTACCGTTGGCGGTCAAACAAAATATATAATTGGCGACCTTGATTCTTTCACTGAAATAACAGCTGCTGAGACTGCTGCTGATACTGTTGAAATTAAATGTGGAGTTGGAACTATTACAGTTACAACTGACGGTAATGATGATGCTGAAAAGCAAGCTAACGCAATAAAATTTGCTGCTTATATTTCTGACAGAATTGCTACATTTGCTGGCGATGGATATACTCTAGCTTCTGGCGTTGTTGATTTAATACCTAGCATAAGCGAGATGACAAACAATGCTGGTTTTGTTGTTACTGGTGCTGAAAACAACACTGCTATTAAAACTATCGCAATCACAGCGTAATAAGTGCGATTAACTAGTCACGACTTACGTGAATTACAAATCTTTAAGTATTACAGGCTCACTAGAAAGTGGGCTTGTAAGACTTACGGATTAACAGATGCCGAGCTTGAGCTACTAATATTTTTAGACTGTCAAGGTCGGTTTACAAGACAAGAGTTTATAGACGGTACTTACACCATGAGCTGGGATAAGAAACGTTGGGATAAACTAAGAAAACTAGGCTGGATAGAGGTCTGGCGTCATCGAAATCGAACTACGATTAAATACAGCGTCTTCAAAACCTCATTTAAATGCAGCCAACTTATAAGTAGAATATATCGTATCTTACTCGGAGAAGAAGACATGCCAGTATCAGATCGTAATGTATTCTATAATAACAAAACATATACAGATAAAGTCTTTAATAAAGCTATTGATGATATGATTAAAGATCCAAACAGATAGACTATGGCATTTAAAATGAAAAATACAGCAATGGCTAAAACAGCTAAAATTGCAGGAGACCCTAGAGCGGCAATGAAGCTAAAGTCAGCTTTTAAAAACGAGCCAAACTTACCAGAAGGACTTACAAGAATAACAGCTGAAGAAGCTTATAGAGATAATCCAAAGCTTGCAAACATGGGAAGATCAGCTGTTGAAGACGGAGATAATTACTATAAAAATCAATACGGTCACGTAGTAGCTATAGGTAAACTACAAGACGCTTCTCAAGGAGGNTTAGTTGTTTCAGAATTAACAAAATCTGAAAAAGAAAAGTTTTACGGAAACACTGATCAAAAGTTTTGGGGAGAAAAATATGAATCAAAACCTAAATCAAAGCCTGATCCTAAGCCTGAAGTTGATTTATCTAACGCTACAGTAACGCGAACCGGAAGTGGTAAGCTTGCTGCGTTTTCAAAAAATAATCCTCATGCTAAAAGAAACATGACTAGCGCTGAGCTTACAAAAGCTAGAAAGTGGGAAAGACAAAACAAAACAGAATTTGCAAGAGGCAAAGGAAATAGATTTGGTGGTGGCGGAGGATCTACAGCTGATATTCAACAAAGATTATCTGATACGTATTACAAAAGAGGTGAAAGAATAGGTGGTGAAAGCACAGATCCTAAAAACTAACAACATGGCTTTTAAACTAGGTAGCGAAAATAGAGACTTTAAAAATTCAGGTAATACTAGAATATTTAAAAAAAAACTTGATGATGGCATACTAGGTGAAGCTAATATGGACGGAACAATATACGTTAGTAATAAAGTTCCAGAAGCTGAAGTAGAGCGTGTTGTTGTACATGAAACACAACACTTAACAGATATGAAAATAGGTAGAACTACTTATGACGATCAAGCTGTTTACCATCAAGGCCAAGTATGGCCGAGAGGTGATGGTTATATAACAGATCCATACACAGGTAAAAAGTATGAAGAAGGTAGTGACGAATTACCTTGGGAAAACGATAAAATATGATAAATAATTTATTAGGAGGAATATTAGGTAAAGTTGTAGATAACGCAGAAGGTATACTTGATAAAGTTATTACAACAGATAAAGAAAGAGACGAAGCTAAGTTTGCTATTAAAAAACTACTTCTTGATGCAGAAAAAGAAGCTTTTGCAAAAGAAGTTGAAGATCGTAAATCTGCACGTGATCTATATAAAGACGATGCTATTATTCAAAAAGTACTAGCAACGTTATTCACTGTAGCATATTTTGGCATTACGTTTGTAATGTTTAATTATTTTGTTACAAAAACTATAGAGCTAGGTGAATTTGAAATTAGCTTTATATCAACAATATTTGGTGCAATGAGCGCTAAAGTAAATACAATAATAGACTTCTTCTTCGGTGGAAGTTCAAAGAAAAACGAACAAACAAACAATAAATAAAATGGGAATTAATTCAACAGAAGTAAGCTATGCCTTTGGTCAACTAGGCTCAATATTTACAAACGAAAACACTCAAGTTGTAGCTCCAACAGATCAAGTTATAGTAGCTATTCAATTTTTATCTGACACAACTTTTGACGAGCTATCACCATTAAAAGAAGGTGACTCGAGCTTAGGTATATGCGTAGGTGATGGAGCAAACGAAAAAGGACACGGTGCTGAAATTGTATATGATCCTGCTAGAATTGACGCTGATGGTAATGATGCAGTGCTTCACAAAGGGGCTTCAGGCGGTCAAATAATAAACGCTGGCGGAGATGCTAATCTAACTATATTTCCTAAAGGCTTAACAATATATGGCCGCTGGGAATCTTTTACGATAGACACAGACAACGACGGTGGAGTAATTGCATACTTAGGTAATAGATAATGCTAGGTATAACTTCAGCAATATATGATGCTTGTCAATACGAGCCTGATATTCACGTAGCAAGTGGAGTCTTGCCTAGGCTATGGTATAGGTTTGATAGAATTCAAAGAAACGCACCTACTTACAATACTGCTCATGGACTTGAGTTTCCGAGCAGTGGAATAAGTACATTTACTTCTGATGGTGCTTATAGTTTGCCAATATCAGCAAATTCTGGAACACCTTCAATAGATCTCTTTAATATGCACAGACAATCTGTTGCATACGATGGTACTGATGACGCTTGTCTTATTGCAGCAACACCTGTTAGTACTGACGGTAAAGCTGGAGCTATTTTAATAGTTTTTAAAAAGTCTGATGGCAATAATGATGTAGTTGTGTCAGAAACTGATACCGATGCTAATGGTTCTTTTGGAGTTAAATTAACAGGTACAGACAATGCTAACGTTTCTATGAGAATGGGTGCTAGTTATGGCGTAGCAAAAACATTTAGCTTAACTAATAATATTACACCTGGCCAAGATGCTATGCTTTTAATTTCAAGAAATTCTGATGGCCATACTTTTATATACTCTCAAAACGGCATAGAGGCTCAAAACACTGCAAACGCTGATGTTTTAGCTATGCCAAAGTTTGGGCCTATACAACGTATTGGTGGTGCAGCTTCTGCTGATTATACTGGGCAAATAGGAGAGTTTGCTTTGTGGAACGACTTTCTAGACGGAGTGCAAGCTAAAGCTGTAGTTAGATCTATTAAAGAAAAATGGAATTTATCACCTTTATAGTATGGCTATATTAACATACATAAGTAATTTACCTTTGTTTAGTTCAAAGAGCGAAGCTTTAGTATACGGTGCTTCTTCAACTCCTAGACTTACTGGTTATCATACGCATGTATATGAAGGTAGAACTGGTTATATGGCTGGAAGATCACATCCCGGAGTAGTACCTAAAGATAAATCTAGCGACGTAAGATCTGGAAATTTTGCAACAATCAATACAGCTTTAAATCCTAAAGCAGAATCAGTTGAGTTAGAAAGATTTTATTCTGAATTAACTTCAGAACAGTATGCTGTAGAATCATCATTAAACGCAGAGATAGATATTTTAACAGACAGATTAAATAGATTATTAGCGTTAGAAAAGTTTAATATTAGTAAGCTTGATGAAAAGCAACAAGAAGAAATTAAACTTAATGTTGAAGCTATATCTCTTTATATAGATAGACTAAGCAAAGATAAACAAGAAAATAAAACTCAACTAGATTATATTCAATCTTTAACTTTAAATGAGTTTAATAAATATATTCAAGGTCAAATCAATGAAGCAAAGCCTGCACCTAAACCTGTGGTGCTTAGTCCTAAACCTATTTATGATCGTAGTATAGCTACAATATCAACTTTAGCTAATTCTAACGTACAAATAGAAACTAAACCTGAAGATCAAGAACGTCTAGATGCTTTGCAAGCTGCTTTAAGCGACGATGCTGAGGCTTTAGAAAATAGAGCTGATAAAATAGAGCAGCTAGCAAAAGAAAGACAAAGAATATTAGAATCAAAAGTAGAACAAGTAAAACAATCAAGTGATTTAAAAATAGCTGAGCAACAAGAAATAATAAGAAAAGAAATAGAAAAAGCTGATGCTGAACTACTTGAAGAGTTAAGAAGAAGAGAAGAAGAAGCTAGACGAAGATCGTCTGGCGGTTATTAATTAAATTAAATAAAATGGCAAAAAGAAAAACACCAAAAGCAAAAGAAGAAATTATAGATTTAACAAAACCAACAAATATTGAAGATAAAGAACTAGAATCACTACAACAAGTTTTAAGATCTTTAGATGCAGCTCACAAAGAGCTAGGCATGATAGAGCATAGAAAACATTTAATATGTCATGACATTATGACTATAAACAAGTTTGTAGAAGATACTAAAAAAGGTTTTGAAAAGAAATATGGTACTTGTGATGTAAATATACAGACAGGTGAAATTAAATATAATGAAAATGGAAACAACGAAACTGATAAGAAAGATAACGATAGGTAAAGATTATAAGATAGATTCAATGCATTACTCTGTAGGTCAAGAAGTTTATGGAGGTCATACTATTTGTGATATTATTGAAGAGTCTGAAAAGTATAGTATTTATATTAGAAAAAATAAAGATGTTATGCCTTGGAAAGACTTTAATAAAAACATGGCTGTTTCTGTCGAATATAACCTAGAGTATTAATGCAAAGTATAAACCATTTTTTAGTAAAACCAGTAGGAAATAGATATAGCAATGTAAAAGATATAGATGGTAAAAGTTTAATTTTAAACTCTGAAATACAAAATCATCAATATATAAATAGATTAGCAGAAGTTATATCTTGCCCTGTTGCTAGTAACAAAAATATTAAACCTGGAGATATTGTTTTAGTCCATCATAATGTTTTTAGAAGGTGGACTGACATTAAAGGTAGAGAGAAAAATAGCAAAGCTTATTTTAAAGAAAATCTTTATTTAGTAAGCGAAGATCAAATATTTTTAAAAAAACATAAAAATACTTGGCAAGCTATTGAAGGATTTTGTTTTGTTCAGCCGCTACAGTTTAAAGGAGCTTTAGATAAAATAATAGAGCATCCAAACAAAGGTGTAGTAGTTTTTACAGATGGCGTTTTTAAAAAAGACCAAATAGTAGGTTATACTACTTTTTCTCAATATGAGTTTGTAGTTGATGGCCAAAGACTATTTAGAGTATACAATAAATTTATTACAATTAAATATGAATATCAAGGAAACGAAAAAGCGTATAATCCTAGCTGGGCGCAAAGCAGTTGATGAATTAATCAAAGTTGCGCAAGAGCAGATTATAACAAACACTGAAGATGATGTTTCTGCTGATAGATTAAAAAACGCAGCGGCTACTAAAAAGCTAGCTATATTCGATGCTTTTGAAATACTTAATCGTATACAAGAAGAAGAGAATATATTAGAAGGCAAAGAGCCTGAAGATAAAAAAGAAAGAGTGTTTAAAGGCTTTGCTGAAGGAAGATCTAAGTAATGTACGAGCAAACACTATATAAAATTGTTGAACCAGTTAAGAAAACTACTATAAGTCGACTTAACAAATCTAAAAAATGGGATTATGGATATAATAAAGAACATGATATTGTTGTTATTAGCAAAACTGGAAGAATTGGTGAAATACTTGAGATCCAAGGTTTGCGAATTGCGTTGCCAAGAGTGCCAGGGAACTTGTGCAACAAAATAAATAAATGGAAAAAATTTGATTATCCAAAAGAATTAAGTAAATTAAAAAGTATATTTGACTGGAGATCATACCCAGAAGAAGCAAAAGATCAATGGTATGATTATATAGACGACGAGTTTAAACGTCGTGACGAAGGATTTTGGTTTACAAACAATGGTAAACCTACCTATATAACAGGTAGCCACTACATGTATCTTCAATGGAGCAAGATAGATGTAGGTGCTCCTGACTTTAGAGAAGCTAACAGATTGTTCTTTATATTTTGGGAAGCGTGTAAAGCTGATAGTAGATGCTACGGTATGTGTTATTTAAAAAACAGACGTAGTGGGTTTTCGTTTATGAGCTCAGCTGAAACGGTTAACTTAGCTACTATATCGAGTGATGCTAGATATGGAATATTATCTAAAAGTGGTGCTGATGCTAAAAAAATGTTTACCGACAAAGTTGTGCCAATATCTGTCAACTATCCGTTTTTCTTTAAACCGATACAAGACGGTATGGACAGGCCTAAAAGTGAACTTGCTTATAGGGTTCCTGCAAGTAAGTTTACGCGTAAAAAAATTACTGCAAACGAAAAGCAGGAAGAGTTGGTTGGACTTGACACTACTATTGATTGGAAAAACACAGGTGATAATAGCTACGATGGTGAAAAGCTTAACTTGCTAGTACACGATGAGAGTGGTAAGTGGGAAAGGCCTGATAATATTTTAAACAACTGGCGAGTAACTAAAACTTGTTTAAGGCTGGGTGCACGTGTGGTTGGTAAGTGTATGATGGGCTCAACTAGTAACTCTTTAGATAAAGGTGGTCAAAACTTTAAAAAACTATACAATGACTCAAACGTCACAAGTAGAAATAGAAATGGACAGACAAAATCTGGTCTATATTCTTTGTTTATGCCAATGGAATGGAACTTTGAAGGATTTATTGACGAATATGGACAACCAGTATTTAATAGCCCTAGCCATGATGTATTCGGACCAGATGGCGAACTAATAGACGTTGGAGTTATAGATCATTGGAATAATGAAGTTGAAGGGTTGAAAGGTGATCAAGATGCTTTAAATGAGTTTTACAGACAGTTTCCAAGAACTGAAGAGCACGCTTTTAGAGATGAAACAAAAAACAGCTTGTTTAATCTGGCAAAGATATATGAGCAAGTTGATTATAATGAAGGAATAAGAAACTCTGCCGCGGTTACACAAGGTAGTTTTCAATGGGTCAATGGCGTTAAAGACACTAAAGTTGTTTTTAATCCAGATCCAAATGGTAGATTTAAAATAAGCTGGGTGCCTAATATAAATCTACAAAATAAAGTAATAATTAAAAATGGAGTTAAATATCCTGGCAATGAACATGTTGGTGCTTTTGGCTGCGATAGCTATGATATTAGCGGTACTGTTGATTCTAGAGGATCCAACGGATCTCTTCATGGATTAACAAAGTTTTCAATGGAAGACGCACCAGCAAACCATTTTTTCTTAGAATATATAGCAAGACCACAAACCGCTGAAATATTTTTTGAAGATGTACTAATGGCATTAGTATTTTACGGTATGCCACTGCTCGCAGAGAATAATAAGCCAAGACTTTTGTATTACTTAAAAAGAAGAGGATATAGAGGTTTTAGCATGAACAGACCAGATAAAGTTTGGAATAAACTTTCTACAGCTGAAAAAGAAGTAGGTGGTATACCAAACTCTAGTGAAGATATTAAGCAAGCTCATGCGGCTGCTATTGAAATGTATATTAACGATCACGTTGGAATAGATGAAGATGGTAACTATGGTAATATATATTTTAATGAGACGTTAAATGATTGGGCTAAGTTTGATATAAACAAAAGAACAAAACATGATGCTGCTATTAGTAGTGGCTTGGCGATTATGGCTTGCAATAGACATTTATACTCTCCAGTCTCACCTAAAAAAGTAGCAAAGTTAAATATAAATATAGCTAGATATGAAAACAACGGCTATACATCAAAACTAATTAAATAAGTATGAAGTCACCAGGTAATTATTTTCCAAGTCAAGCGGTAAGCGATATAGAAAAAGTTAGCTATGATTATGGTTTAGAAGTAGCTAAAGCTATAGAGCGAGAATGGTTTAGTGGCTCTAATGACGGCTATAATTATTATTCAAGAAGATTTACTTCTAACGGAGATACTTTTAGAAGTCTAAGATTGTACGCTAGAGGCGAGCAACCAATACAAAAATATAAAGACGAATTATCTATTAATGGAGATTTATCTTATCTTAATTTAGACTGGAAGCCTGTGCCTATTATACCTAAGTTTGTAGATATAGTAGTAAATGGAATGAGCGACAAAGAGTACTCTGTAAAAGCTTATTCGCAAGATCCTTACGGCGCTAGTAAAAGAACTAAGTACATGGAGTCTATAATAGAAGACATGGAGCTAAAAGAGCTTAAAGACTTTTCTTTAAAACAACTTGGCGTTAACATGTACGAAAATGATCCTGAGACTTTACCTGATAGTGTAGAAGAACTTGGCCTTCACATGCAGCTTTCTTACAAACAAGAAGCAGAACTAGCTCAAGAGCAAGCTTTAAATGTTTTGTTAAATGGTAACAAGTTTGACTTAATAAAGAAAAGATTTTTTTATGATTTAGCGGTAATAGGTATTGGTGCTGTAAAAACTAATTTTAACACGTCTGAAGGCTTAGTTGTTGACTATGTTGATCCAGCTAATTTAGTTTACTCTCACACTGACTCACCGTTTTTTGAAGATATATACTATGTAGGTGAGTTAAAAGAAATACCTATTAATGAGTTAGCTAAACAATTTCCTTTTTTAAGTCCAGAAGATTTAAAAGATATTGCTGATAAAAACTCTAAGCGAAGACCTAATAATAGATATGAAAGAGTAGACCAAGACAGAAACATTATTCAAGTTTTATATTTTAACTATAAGACGTACATGAATAACGTTTACAAAGTAAAAGAAACTTCTTCTGGTTTAGAAAAAGCTATAGAAAAAGACGACAGCTTTAACCCTCCTGAAAGTGAAAATTTTCAAAGAATTTCAAAACAAGTTGAAGTGTTATATGAAGGAGCTTATGTTTTAGGAGCAAACAAGCTGTTAAAGTGGGAGCTTTGTAAAAACATGATTAGACCTAAAAGTGATTATACAAAAGTTAAGATGAATTATAGTATAGTTGCTCCTCGTATGTATGAAGGTAGAATTGAAAGTATAGTTAGTCGTATAACTGGTTTTGCCGACATGATACAGCTTACACACTTAAAAATACAGCAAGTTATGTCTAAAGTAATACCTGATGGTATTTACTTAGACGCTGATGGTTTAGCTGAAATAGACTTAGGTAATGGTACAAACTATAATCCACAAGAAGCTTTAAACATGTTTTTCCAAACAGGTAGCGTTATTGGTAGATCAATGACTCAAGATGGAGACATGAATCCTGGTAAAGTACCTATACAAGAGATAAGAAATAGTAATGGAGGTAGCAAAATGCAAGCTTTAATAGGTAATTATAATTATTATCTACAAATGATTAGAGATACTACCGGCTTAAATGAAGCTAGAGATGGAGCTATGCCTGACAAAAACGCTTTGGTTGGATTACAAAAGCTAGCGGCTCAAAACTCAAATACAGCTACAAGACACATACTACAAGCTGGTATGTTTTTAGTTGCTGACGTTTTAGAGTCTATGTCTCTTAGAATATCTGATATACTAGAGTTTTCTCCTACTAAAGACGCGTTTATTCAAGCTATAGGTTCTCATAGTATAGCCAGCTTAGAAGAGCTTAGTCAAATGCACTTGTATGACTTTGGTATATTTTTAGAGTTAGCTCCAGATGAAGATCAAAAGCAATTGTTAGAAAACAATATACAAATGTCTTTACAACAGCAAAGTATAGACCTTGAAGATGCTATAGATGTAAGGCAAATTAAAAATATTAAGCTAGCAAATCAAGTTTTAAAGCTTAGAAGAAAAAAGAAAATGCAAGCAGCTGCTGCAGCTCAAAAAGCTAATATGGAAAAGCAAGCGCAAACTAACGCTCAGCAACAACAGATAGCTGCTCAACTAGAACAACAAAAGCATGCAAGTAAAGCTCAAGCTGACATACAAGTAGAACAAGCAAAATCTGAGTTTAAACAAAAATCAATGCAGCAAGAAGTAGAGCTTAAAAAGCAATTAATGGCTTTAGAGTTTCAATATAATCAGCAAATTCAAAACATGCAGTCTAACAATTTAATGTCTAGAGAAAAAGAAAAAGAAGATCGTAAAGACGAAAGAACTAAGATACAAGCAAGTCAACAGTCAGAACTTATAGATCAAAGAAAAACAGGTGGTTCACCTAAAAAGTTTGAATCTGCCGGTAATGATATACTTGGGAGTGGATTTGGTATGGAGGCTTTTGGGCCTAAATAACTATTAATTTATATTTTATATTATGGAAGAAGAAAATTTAGAACAAGTTGAAGAAACTCAAAACGTAGAGCAAGCTCAACAAGAACCAACGTTTATGTCTGCAGAAGACGACAACGTTATAAAAGTAAACCTAGACGCACCACCAGTGCAAGAAAACAATGAGCAACCAGAAGAAACTAACAATGCAGAAGCTGACGACACAGGAGTGGTTGGAAGCGATGAAAACGCCGGAGCCGTACAAGAACAAGAAGAAGTACAGCCGGAAGAGCAANCACAAGAAGAGTCTGTTATTGAAGAAGTAACAGAAGAGCCTGTTGTTGAGCAAGAACAACAAGTTCAACCACAACAAGATATTGAGGTTGGTGTAAGCGAAAAAGGTAATGTTGAAATAAAAATACCTGGCAGCGTAGAAAAGTTAGTTGACTTTATGAACGAAACTGGTGGTACTTTAGAAGACTATGTTAAGCTAAATAAAGATTATTCTGATTTAGATAGTGACACAGTGTTAAGAGAATATTACAGTCAAACAAAACCACATTTGACTGGTGAAGAAGTATCTTTTTTAATGGAAGACCAATTTAATTACGATGAAGAGGTTGATGANGAAAGAGATATTAGAAGAAAAAAATTAGCGTTAAAGGAGCAGGTTGCAAATGCTAAGGCCTACTTAGACGGGCAAAAGTCTAAATATTATCAAGAAGTTAAAGCTGGTGTTAATCTTACAGAAGATCAACAACNAGCTATAAACTTCTACCAAGAGTATAACAAGANGTCTGAAGAGACTAAAGCTCTAAGCGAAAGACAAAAATCTGTTTTTAACAAAAAAACAAACGATGTTTTTAACGACAATTTCAAAGGTTTTGAATACAACGTCGGTGATAAAAAATACAGGTTTAAAGTCAATGATGTTAATGCTGTTAAGCAAAGCCAAAGTGATATAAACAATTTTCTTGGAAAGTTTCTAGGAAAAGATCAAACACTTGAGCAAGCTAACGAGTATCATAAATCTTTATTTACTGCTATGAATCCTGATGCTATTGCAAAACATTTTTATGAGCAAGGCAAAGCGGATGCTGTAAAAGAGAGTGTTACTAAAGCAAAAAATATCGATATGAATCCAAGAGGCGTGCAAAAAGAATTTAACGCTGACGGTGTAAAGTTTAGAGTTTTAGGTGATAATTCTTCTGATTTTAAGTTTAAAATTAAAAAAAGAAATTAACATTTAAAAATTATTTATTATGCCGAATATAACATTTGGTCAAAATTTGAACAGTGTGCCTTCTCCACAACAGCAAGCCACTACTGGGAACTATATTGACTTTACAAGTACGGCTGCAAACAGTGCAAACTGGGGCCAGCAGTATTTACCAGACCTAATGGATAAAGAAGCAGAAGTGTTCGGACCACGAACTATTTCTGGTTTCTTATCTCAAGTAGGTGCTGAAGAAGCGATGACTTCTGATCAGGTTATCTGGTCTGAACAAGGTCGTTTACACATATCTGTAAAAGGTAACCTTACTGCTGCTGGTACTATTGCTGGTAGTAACGGTGGTTTATTTACAGTAACATCTGATATTGATGGTAACATATTAGCTGATGGATTTGGTTCTGCTGCTACTGGTGACCAGCACGGTGTTAGAACTTTTGATACTGTTTTAGTATCTGGTAACAACGCTACTGTTCAGTGTTTAGTAACTGAAGTTAACGGTGCTCAAATCGAGCTTGAGCCTTACGGAGCTGCAGACTGTGGCGCTATCGGTGACATTGCTGATGGAACTTGTACTCTTTTAGTGTACGGGTCTGAGTTTGGTAAAGGTACTGGTTACAACGCTGTTGGTGTTGCTGCTGTTGAAAGCAGAACTGCTAATGAGCCTACATTCAAAACTTTCACTAACAAGCCTATCATTATCAAAGACTATTACGAAGTATCTGGATCAGATGCATCTCGTATTGGTTGGATCGAAGTTGCTTCAGAAATGGGTGCTTCAGGTTACTTATGGTACTTAAAATCAGAGTCTGATACTCGTGCTCGTTTTAACGACTACTTAGAGATGGCTATGATTGAAGGTGTCACTGGAGACGATTCTTCAGTTGCTGTTGACGCAGACGCGTTCTTAGGTATGAACGGATTAAAGTTCGGTACTGAAGGTTTATTTGCTGCTATTGAAGACAGAGGTCACTTGACTGCTGGTATCTTAGGTGTTAACGCTAACGATGACTTAGCTGAGTTTGACGCTATTTTATCTGAGTTTGACAAGCAAGGTGCTATCGAAGAAAACATGATTTTCTGNAACAGATCTAGCTCTTTAGCTATTGATGACATGCTAGCTTCAATGAACGGTTACTACGCTGGTGGTACTTCTTACGGAGTATTTGATAACTCTGAAGATATGGCACTAAACTTAGGTTTCTCTGGTTTCCGTAGAGGATCTTACGACTTNTATAAGTCTGACTTCCGTTACTTAAACGATAGAGCTACNCGTGGTGGTATTAACGAAACTGCAGGTACTTCAGCTATTAGAGGATTATTTATTCCAGCTGGTACATCAACTGTATACGATCAGCAATTAGGTAAAAACATTAAGAGACCTTTCTTACATGTTCGTTACCGTGCTTCTCAAACAGATGACCGAAGAATGAAGACTTGGGTTACTGGTTCAGTTGGAGCTGCTACTTCTGCTTTAGATGCTATGCAACTACACTTCTTATCTGAAAGATGTTTAGTAGTTCAAGGCGCTAACAACTTTATGTTGATGAAGTAAATCAATTATGGTCGGGGCTTCGGCCCCGATCTTTTTTTAATTTTTATTATATTATATTATGGCAAAGAAACAAACAAAAAAGGTTGAAGTAGCTCAACCAGAAATTAAAGCTACAAATGAAATGGTTGAAGTAGTTATTGAAAAACCTCAACCTAAAAAACCTAGCTGGGAAATAAAAGATAGAGTTTACTATTTAACAGGTAAAAAAAAGCCTTTAACTAGATCTATTAAGTGCTCAAACATTTATTGGTTCGACGAAGAAAAAGGTTACGAAAGAGAACTTAAACATACCTCTAATCAAAGAACTTCTTTTGTTGACGAAATGGTAGGTGATCAAAGATTAGAACATATTGTTTTTAGCAACGGAGCTTTATTTGTTCCTAAAAACAAAGTTACATTACAAAAGCTTTTATCTTTATATCACCCTGATAGAAACTCTCTTTACTACGAATATAAGCCTGTTGCAGTAGCTGCNACTGAGTTAGATGCTTTAGAAATGGAAATTGAAGCATTAGATTTAGCTAGAGCTTTAGATATTGATACGGCAGAAGCTATATTAAGAGTAGAGGTTGGCTCTCAAGTATCTAAGTTAAGTTCTAAGGAGCTAAAAAGAGATATACTATTGTTTGCTAAGAAAAAACCTAAACTGTTCTTAGAATTAGCTACAGACGATAATGTAGTATTAAGAAACATNGGTATTAGAGCTACTGAAGCTAAAATACTAAGNTTGTCTCAAGATCAAAGAACTTTNCATTGGGGAAGTAACGATAGAAAACTAATGACAGTTCCATTTGACGAGCATCCATATACTGCGTTAGCACATTGGTTTAAAACTGATGAAGGTATGGAAGTATATTCCAGCATAGAAAAGCGCTTAAACGCGTAATCATTTATAGAAGAGTAACCGCTCTTCGGAGTGGTTACTTAACTATAAAAAATATAGCATGGCAATAAACATAAACACAGTATATCAACGCGTATTAGATACGGCTAATAAAGAGCAAAGAGGGTATATAACGCCAAAAGAATTTAATGTTTTTGCTGATCAAGCTCAAATGGAAATATTTGACAGCTACTTTTATGACAGCGAAGTATANGGAAGAACTCGTCCAAACGATACTGAACACTCTGACAGACACGATATTATTCAAGAAAAAATAGAGTTTTTTGAAAAAGAAATATACGGTCATGAAATAGCTTATCAGCCTGACGGCTTTAGAAGATACTTAATGTACACGCCGGATGATTTTTACAAAATACAAACTGTTCTAGTAGCTATAAATCCAAATAATCAAATTTCTGTTGATACTTTTTTAGAAGGTGAAGATACTGGCCGAGTAAGTAATGGCTTAGTATTAGATGATCCTGCTATGGATCTTGAGTATCAAAGTGATGACGATGAGGCTGACGAGAGCAATCGTAAACCTGTTTATGGACCTACAGCATTTGAAGTTGCTGAAGCTGAATATGTAAGTAAAAAACAACTTATATCTGTTATGGGTAATAGTCTTACTCGTCCAACAATGAGAAGACCTATTTATACTTTTGAAGGNAGACACAAAGATTTTATTAGAGTTTTTGGTAAAGATAATTATCCTAACAATTATAGAGGTACTCAAAAATATTTTTTAGATCCTAGCTTTCCTGGTCATGGTTCTTTTTCTGATGGAGGCGTANTACCTGGAGATGGTAGAAGTCCTAGATTTAGAGACTTTGANCACAATGGAGTATTAGATAGTGCTAATATTTCTCCAGAGCTTTTAATAATATCTTATATTAGAAAGCCTAGAACTCCAAGGTGGGCTTATATAGAAAATAGATTAGGCCTTACACAAACTAGCTATCCTATATACAACGCTGCTTTATCACAAGATTTTGAGCTTCACCCTTCTGAAGGATCTAATTTAACTAACAAAATATTAGAGCTTTCTGGAATAAAACTAAAGCAAGGCGATATATCTCAAGTAGGTAGAATAAAAGTTCAAGAAAAATCACAAATAAGAAAACAATAGTATGGCACAAGATTTTAGATTTGACAGAGAATATTATGGCGATAGATCAATAGATCCAGGCGATGGCTTTAAAGGTGGTCATGGCTACTCTTTTACTAGTCTAGAAGATTTTTTAAATGGTTTTATGGTTTCTTATGTTGGTGAAGATAAAATAATAAGAAAAGCAAATAGAACTGAAGTGTCTTTTTTTGCACAAAGAGGTTTGCAAGAATTAAGCTATGATACACTAAAATCTTATGCTGCGCAAGAGTTTGAGGTGCCAAACAGTTTGTCTTTTATATTACCTAAAGACTATGTACACTATACTAAAGTTTCAGTTGTAGATGGTAATGGAATTTATAGACCTTTATATCCAGAGAGAAAAACTGGTAATGCTTTTGCTATGGTCCAAGATGAAAATGGTTTTCCTGATTTTGACACAGGTGATGATGGAGATAACGATGGTGGCGGGCCTGATGGACGTGATGATGTATTTAGAATGCGCCAAAAAGCAGAAGTAGTAATTACTTGTAGAATAAGAAGTCTTGGTGTAACATCAGTAGACGAGCCTATATATAGACTTGACAATTTTACAGTTGGAACAGCTGCAGATGTTAGAATAGGCTTAATGATAGAACAAAATAGAGATTATTCTAACGTTTTATTTAATAATACTTTTAGAGGCGGAAGAAATATTACTAGCGTAAGAAGAGATGCTTCTGGTGGTAATGATGTTGCGCCACTTATTCGTATGAATCAATTTATAGGAACAGGTATAAACGAAACAATAAGTTTTGTTATACACGAATCTGAAGCTTTAAAAAGATTTAAGTCTTCAGGCTCTGTTGCAACAGGTGGTAATATATCTTATGACCCAGCAGTTGACAATGATTTAATGGATGTTTATGGCAGAAGATATGGTCTTGACTCTGAAAGAGCTCAAATTAATGGAACTTACTATATAGATAATAGAACTGGTACAATACGTTTTGGCTCTTCTTTAGCAGGACAAATTGTTGTTTTAGAATATTTAAGCGACTCTTTGTCTAGTGAGTATACAATGATTGTACACAAATTTGCAGAAGAAGCTCTTTACAAATATGTTCAATATAATTTAGCTGCAGTTAGATCAGGAATACCTGGCAATATATTAGGTATGTTAAAAAAAGAAGCTAGATCAGCTAAGCGAAATGCTAAAATAAGATTATCTAATTTTAAAATAGAAGAGTTTGCTCAAGTATTAAGAAATCAAAACAAGTTTATTAAGCACTAATTATGGCAGAGTTAAAAAGAACTTTTGTTAAAGGCGGTATGAATCTTGATCTTGACGAAAGATTAGTGGGTCAAGGTATGTATAGAGAAGCTTTAAACATTAGAGTTAGTAGTTCTAGTGAAGGTAATGAAGGCTCTCTAGAAAGTGTAAAAGCAAACGAAGCATTAGAAGATCCTAGATTTGAAGCAGAAGATATTATAGGGCAAAGACGAGATCATGTTGCTCATCAGCTGCAAATACTACCTAATTCTACAACAAATTCTATTGTAGGTAATGTAGTTGATAAGTCTACAGATATAGCGTATTTATTAATTTCTGATAGCATAAAGACTAATAATCCTTTTTTAGACGACGAGTACGACGAAAATATAAAATACACTAAAGTATCAGTTGACTCTATATACGAACATCACCCTGACACAAACACGTTTAATATAGTTTTTAACGATGTTTATGAAATGTATATACCTGTTGAAGGTGTAGTATCAAATCCTGGTGAACAAACTTATATTGAAATAAACGAAGATCATTTAGAAAATCTTGATGTTAGAGAAGACATGCGTATTTTTCAGCACGAAGAACTAACTGACGTAGTAGCAATTAATCCTTTAGCTGTAGACGCTCCTATAAATCAAGGTGTAATAGATGGTTTTTATGTAGATTATATTGACAGAGCAAATAGCAGAATATACGTAAAAGATTTATATAATAAATTCACCGCTGCTACAGTTGGCCAAGTAGAAACAATAAGATTAGCTTCTAAAAGAATATTAGGTTTTAGTAGCGTTACTGGATCTTTAGCGTCAGCGCAAAGATTTAATATTATAACAGGTTTAAACGTTTTTGATGGTTTATTATTTTTTACAGACGGCAAGCATGAGCCTAAAAAACTAAACATACAAAGATGTAAAGACGGTACTTTAGGTAATACAAGCTCAGTATATCCTTCTTGGGTTACTGACAGAAGGTTTTTTCACACAAGGCTATTAAAAAAGAACACTAGCAACGTTTTAGGTTTTCAAAACGTTTCAGAATATGACTTTTTTGGCGATATTAACAATGGTACTGGTGGTATGATAGAGCCACACTGTACAGTTATAAGGCCAAACCCAGAAGAACATTTAAAAATAGAAAGTAGTGTAGGCGCTATAACAAGTGAGACTACNGCTGTTGGTCCTAGAGCNGGTGTTATTACACANCCTTTNCCAATACATCCAAGNAAAAGAGCTGGNGACACATTACAGTTTTGTATAGCTTATGCTAACGAGTTAGGTTTCTTTGATTTTGACGGAACTTTGTTAACAGATGCTTCTGTTCCACCTGAAGGAGGACCATTAGTAAATCAATATTATAGTGATAATTTTCTTAGAGTACCAGGTGTTCCAGGTGGTGGAGAAAGTTGGGCTTTTACATTAGCTATTCCAGATATTTTAGCTGCGCAAGCACATAGACTAGCTACTTACCCGTACAACGAAGGTATTAACGGATTACTAGGAACTCAAACGGATGGATTAGCAACTGATCCATTTTTTGCAGCGGGTGCTTATCAAATAGATTCTATGATTTCTTTATACGAAGGAGATGGTAATGCTGCAGGAGAAGGGCTTGTTGCAAGGCCTTTGTTTAGAGATCATTTAAACGTTGGTGTTTTTAATGCTGGCTTTCAATTAGTATACTACAGTGACACTTTAGGACTTGTTGATGATCCAGGTGTAATGCCTAGCGCTGTTCAAAACTACGACGTAGGCGATCAATACGAAGATAACAACTATGCAGGTCCAACTGGATTTCTTTATTATGCTGGTGTTTCTGGGAATAGAAATACCGGTGTAGGTGTAACAGATCAAAGTATGCTAATGCAGTATTGGGATGTTGAAAACCCTAAAATGGACTTTCAAGAAGCTTTTAATTTAGCTGCTTATAGTGATGACGGTTTAGAAGCTAGTCCACATCCTATAGTTAGAACTTATCATAGAGGTGGGCTTTTATCTAAAACTAATCTTATAGGCGCTAACTCAGATATAAATACAGTTAGCGAGTATTGGGGTATTGGCGATGACTCTATTCAAAACTTAATTCATAATGGAGAAATAAAACCTAATGAAAACGGTTTATTTAGACCTACTACACCTGGTAGATTCGTTGTTCAGCCGCACGGGTTTCAAGTAGGTGATATAGTTATTTTAAAAGGTTTAGGAAATACTTATAAAAATGATGCAGTAGGAACTTACAAAGATCAAGATTTTACTGGCAATAGTTTTGATGTGCTACCACAGACAATTGCAAACGCTAGTTTTGCAAGTGGAGCGCAAGGAGGTGGTAATATAAGTGATTTATATTCTGAATCAACTGCTGGAATGGCGTTGGAAAATTCTTCTTGGTTTGTTAGAACTAGAAAGCACGATGGCTACATGGATAATGTTAAAGCTAAAATCGTAAAAATAGAGCATGTTAACGTTAGAGAAGACAATGTTGTAATAAATGGTGAAGTTTTTCCTTCTTTTGTAGACAACTATGGTAACGAGCATAATTTGTTGACAGATAGATTTATGTTTCTTAGTGACAAAATGGTTGGTGATTTATTTACTGATGGTTCAGACGACGAAGGCGAGATAGTAGAAGGCGTACAGTTAGAGCCTAGTTTTTTCTCTACACCTTCATACGCTAGTCAGTATGTGTTTACAATAGAAATATTAGAAAACAATAGAAAAAAAGATCAAGATCCTACACTAAGAGCTGACATGAGCGCAAGACATCTTAATCCAGATGCTATTTGGGACGATGCTGATAATCCACCTCTTTGTGGTTTTGGAGATCCTAGGCTTAACGCCGCTATGCTTCCTCAAAACTATGAGTTTAATAAATCGCCGTACTTTCAGTTTGATCAAGGCTGGGGTTGGCCAGGTGGCGGTGTTTCTGCTCCAGTCGTACAAGGTGATAACGAGCAGTATTTTGGAGCGCCACTACCTCAAGTGTGGGCTGTAACAGCTGCTAGTGATTTTGAAGAAGGCGGTACTTTATCAGATGAAAGAGCTTTAAGAGAAACTATGCTTAGATTTTCATATAGATACCAATATGAAGATAATGAATATTCTGGTTTTGCACCTTTTACTACAGTAGTTTGGAGAACGTTAAATCAAAAAATTGATTGGCCAAATTATTACATATCTTTAATTAATGAAATAACAGATTTAAGATTATTAGACTGGTCGCCAAAAAATATACCGGAAGACGTAAGATCTGTTGAGCTTGTAGTTAAAAGTGAAGAAGCTTCAAATATATATGCTTTAAAAAAATACGATTACAGACAAGCCGAATATAATTCTAATGGTAACGGAACTTATCAAGGTGTACATGAGTTTAACTCTAATACTTTAGGTTTAACAGTAGATCCTAACCAAATGTTAAGAGCGTTTGATTCAGTTCCAAGAGCAGCTAAAGCTCAAGAGGTTAGCGCTAATAGAATTATATATGGCAACTACTTAAAAGATTACAATTTAGAAGAAGTAATAGATGGTGGTTTAGGCTCATATAAAGAAGATATAAGAGTTAATTTAGAAGTTGGTTTACATAGCTATATAAATCAAACACAAGGTGAAATACTAGGTCCTGATGGTAATGCTATAGCTATTACATTAGATACAGACGAAAATGCAATTGAAACTTTTGAAGATGCGTATTCAAATGTAAATCCTAACTTTGGTTTACCTTTAGAGTCTGTCAAATCATATAGATCGTATCAAATAGGAATAGTATATAGAGATGAGTTTGGTAGAGAAACACCTGTATTAACAAATAAAAAAGCCGTTGTTAAAGTAGGTCCTGATCAATCAAAAAAGAGTAATAGATTTAAAGTTACTGTAAAAAATCCACATCCTACATGGGCTAAGTCTTATAAGTTTTTTGTAAAAGATACTTCGTTAGATTATCATGTTTTACCATTAGAACAAATAAAACATTACGTTGAAAGTAATAATAGTGATGACGATACTGATGTTGATGCAGTAAACGCTGAGTTAACAGAGCAGTCCACAAGTTGCTTAATATTTAGCTCTGATCATAGAAACAAAATTCAAGAAGGAGACGTAATAATACAAAAAAGGCCTCATAAAATAACTACACAGCCTGATCCAAGCATGACTACTATAACTCATATTTATGAGCCAGATAACCCTGGATTAGAATATGAAGTTCAAACTATTAAAAACGAAGCGCCAGAAAACTTAGTTGATGTATTTGAAGGTAACGAAGAACAGTTAGAAGGTAAGTTTTTTGTTTTTGTAAAAACAGACAGGCCTTTAGTAATAAATAATAATGAAGGTGCTTTACCTGGTCCTAACACAGCTAAAACTCAAGCTGTATTTGAAACTAGACCAAAACCTAATTATGATTTAGACTTATACTATGAAGCATCACAAGCATATCCCGTGGTTCTTGACGATAAAACTGATGAGCAATTTATAAAGCCTGGCCGTATGGTTTTACCTTTTAATTACACGCCAATACTTGGTCTTGGTGAAATAGGTGGCTCTTTAACAACAGCTAACGGATCTGGAGGTAATAGTTATTTTCCTACAATGTTTGGCGAAGATTCTGATGGTGATGGTTTAATAAGTTATTTTGATTCTAATTCTTTTGATCCTATAACAATTTTAGAAGTAAATACACTTGTTGGTAGACACTCTGAAAACGACGAGCTATATACAGAAATAAAACTTAGTGAACCTGTTACACTTAATATACCTGTTGGTGGCGAATTATGTTTAAGAATACAAAATCATTTAGGAGAAAGAATGAACGTAGGCGAATATGTTCATGTTGTAGTTGCTGAAGATGTTATTGATAGCGACACTGTACTTGTAAAAAGACATACGCACGCTTCTAACTTTGGCTTAACTAACGATATTGCTTTGCCTATAGCTTTACCATGGTATAATTGTTTTTCTTTTGGTAATGGTATCGAAATATCTACTGCTAGAAACGCATTTAACGGTGCTAGACTTCAAAAAGGTGTAAAAGCCTCTAGTATATATGAAGATTATGCTGAAGTAAAAGAATCAACAGGATTAATATTTTCTGGTATATATAATTCTTATAGTAGTTTTAACGAAACAAATCAATTTATAGAAGCTTTAGGCATAACAAAAAGATTTAATCCTGATCACGGATCTATACAAAAGTTATTTTCAAGAGCTAATGATTTAATAGTTCTTTGTGAAGATAAAATTTTAAAAGTTCTTGCTCAAAAAGATGCAGTATTTAAAGCTGATGGTAACCCTGATTTACTAGCTACTAATAGAGTTTTAGGTCAATCTGTTGCTTTTGACGGTGAGTACGGCATATCAAATAATCCTGAGTCTTTTGCNCATCACGGTTTTAGATCTTACTTTACAGATGCTAAAAGAGGTGTAGTATTAAGACTTTCTAAAGACGGTTTAACAAAAATATCAGATGTTGGTATGGACTCGTTCTTTAAAACAAGATTAGCCGCAATAAGAGAGTTGCAAATAACTGGTTCTACTGGAATAGATCAAAACGTAGTAGGTTCTTATGATATTGATAAAGAAGAATATTTAGTAAGTAGTACTAGATTTACAATGCTGTTTGATGATGCTAGTAATTTTAACGACGGACTTACTGTTGCTTGGTCAGAAGATCAAAAAACATGGACTTCTTTTAGAAGCTATGTACCAACACATCAAGGCTATAGTGTTTTAAACAAATATTACGCAGGTACTGGAAATACTTTATATCAGTTTGACACGTTTAACTCTCCATATATGGCGTACGATGGCTTTTATCCTGCTTATTTAGGCGCTGGTATGAATCCTATACATAGATCAAAAGTTGCTTTAGTTTATAACGAACAACCAGGTATAATAAAAGATTTTACTTANGCAAACTATGAAGGCTCTAAAGCTAAGATAATTTCAAATCCANNTGATGAAATTTTATCTACTAACGTACCTCAATTTGGTTGGTGGATAGAAANNGTANCTACAGATTTAGAGCAAGGTATGTCTATTAANTTTAAAAACAAAGAAAACAAATGGCATAANAANATAATGCACANAATAACACCTAGNAGAACAAANCAACCATCTGTAAGTTCAGAAGTATATCCTCATCGTATTATTCCTTTAGGTAGACCAACAATAATTACTACTACAGAGAATTATGAAGATGGCGCAGCAGATTATAGATATGTCTTTAATTTTGAGCCTGGAGATGTTAATATGTCTTTAATTCAAGAANATCAATTTATACAAATANTAAAATATAATCCTGNAACAGGTTTACTTTATAATGGCATTGAAAGCTTAGCTAANTTTACACACTTTGGGCAAGTAGAAAGTTGGACTANNAGTTCAATTACTACTAAGCTTATGGAAGAAGGTTATTTTAACGCGCGAGTTGCTTATCCTTTTACTTATCCGTTTGGTTATGAAATAACACAAGCAGAGCAAGACAGNGCTTTAAATGGTTATCCTGAAATGATAATTGTTTTGAAAATGCCAGAGCTAGAGCACTCAAGTGTAAAAGGTTATTTTGCAAAAGCAACGTGGATAAATGATAACGATCAAGAAAAAGCAGAACTGTTTGCTGCAACACTAAACGCTGTTGAAAGCAGTAAATAGATGTAATAATAATATAATAAAAGAATAAAATGAACTACGGAGAAACAGAAAGTCCTTTAAAAAATGTAACAACTTCTACGCTTAGCGGCGCTGGACAAGGTGCTATGACTGGAGCTTCAATAGGTGGTGTTCCAGGCGCTATAGTAGGCGGCGTTGTAGGTGGTGTAGCAGGTTATTTTAGTGGCAAAGCTAACGAAGAGTTAGAAGAGCAACAAAGAATAGCTCAAGAAGAGTTTAATCAAAAGTTAGACGCGTTTGTTAACTCTGAAGTTAATAATCCTTTTGCAAACATATCTAATACTTTTGCAGGACTTACAAATCCTCTTGAAGAAATATCTACAGAAAATAAATTTGAAGACTTAACTGTAAATTTAAAGTCTGCAGATTATCAAAGACAAATGGCTGAAGAGTCTCAAGCAGCTATATTGCAAACTGCTAGAGCTGGCGCTGGTGGTGCTGGTGGTATTGCTAGCATTTCTGCTTTATTAGCAAAACAAAACGCTCAAGTTAGACAACAAATTGCCGCAGATATTGGAGCACAAGAAGCACAAAATCAAAGATTAATGGCTCAAGGTGCTGAAAGTGCTAGACAAGTTGAAATACAACAAGCACAAGCTGAAATGAATAGACAGCAAGCTGTAGCTCAAGGNGCTATGCAAGCACAGTTAGCGCAAGCTGAAGGTCAGTTTAAAGTTGACCAAATACAAAGAGATAAAGAAATGTTAGCTTTAGGCTATGACGCACAAACTCTTGCTGGTGACACTGCCGCGCTGCAGGCTCAAATGGAAGCTAACACACAAAGCGTGCAGAATTTATTTGGCACTGCTACAGACTTGTATTCAGCTTATCAAAGTGGCGGCGGAACAGGTAATATGTTTTCAGGTACATAAAATTAAATAAACATGTCATTAAATTTTTTACAAAAATCACTACATAAATTAGCTGATACACAAGCTAGCTATAATGCGTTTAAAGGAACTAGCTTTAATCGTTATATGGATAGTATAATTAGTACTACAGGTGAAGTTGCAAAAGTTAATTTAGAAATTACAAACGCTGCTTACAATGCTTTTTTAAAGTCTACTGGTCAACCTATAACTCAAGAAATAAAAGATAGAAAAAAATATGCTAAAAATTTAACTGACAAAAATGTAAAGTTAGATCCAAACTTAGGATTTGAAGCTAATAGTAGTTTAATAAATCAAATTGAAATAGATAATCAAGAGGCTAAGCAATTAATTAGAATACAAAAAAACCCTTTTAAAAATAAACAAGCTAAATTAGATGCTACTGCAAGATTACAACAAATTAAAAATCAATTTGTTAAATATAGGCAAGANAAAGAAGTAATAACAGAGCTACATAAAAACGCTATTGATGCTCAAAAAAATCCAGATCCTGATCCTACATTGCTTGAGCAAACTGTACATACAGATTTATTGGACGGTACATTTAAAGATAAAGTTGTTTGGAATCCTGAAATAGGTGGTAGTAAAATGCTAGGTGGTTTTTATAAAGCTCCAAACGGAGATTTAATAAGATTAGAAGATCTTAAAAGTGTTAACAAAGTAGATTTAGACTTTGAAAGTAGTTTAGCTGGTTTTGCAGCTGACGCTGGCCAACTAGCTCGTACTGGTAAGTGGAACTCTGACTCAAGAAGAGAACTTATTAGTAAAATGGTAGAACTTGTTAACTCTAACCCTAAAGCTTTAAGACCTGTTATTTTTAATGGATTTACAGCTGATAGAACTACTGGTGAAGCAGAAAGTTTTGCTACTTTGTTTTTAGATAAAATGATAGCAGATCAAGGCTTAACTGTAGGAGATGAGCAAAAAGATGTAATGAGAGATCAATTAAAAACTGAAGACTTAACAGAAAGCTTTGTTAGTTATTATGCTAAATTAATAGATGATACAGCCAATAACTCTATGGTTGCAAGTAAAGTAAACAAAGATACTGGCAGCAAATTTACTGCTAGTGAATTAAATCAATATAATGCCTTTGTAGAAAGTTATAATTTACCAGATGGTAGTGAAATAAACATACCTTTTAGCACAACTACAGCTAAAAGATTACCAAATGGTAAGTATCAAGTAGTAGAAAAAGGTAACGATATAACCTTGCAAAATCAAAATAAATACATAATTTCTGAAGAAGAGCTTTTAACTATGAGTAGACTTCCTCAAAGTATGCGCGATAAGTTAGGAAAACGTAAGGCAAATGATAAACGTAAACCAAATACAGAATCAGCTACGCCAGAAAAAATGACACCAAAAGATTTTCAAGAGTTTTTTCAAACAAAATTAAGAGGTTAATAAATATAATTTTATGGATAAAGAGTTAGAATTAGAAGTTCAAAAGCTAATTGATAATGGTAAGTCTAAGACAGAAATAGAGACTTATATTACAGACTACGTTGAAGCAAAAAAAGAAAAAGCTCCCCAGAAAGTGGATGCCCCTGCGGAGCCAGAAAGTACGGCATCCAGCTCGGAAAATACTTCGTCGGACTTTCCATTTTTAACAGACTTTGATTTTGATCAAGACTATTCTTATTTACTTAATCCATCTGTTGACGCCCNACCTACAGATCGAACAGGTGATGTTTTTACTAGAAATCAACTAGCAGAAAACATTATTACACCAGAAGAATATAAACAAATTGAAATAAATAAAAAAGAAAAAGAAGAAAAAGTTATAGCTCAAAATAAAGCCGACGCTATAGCTGATGGTCCATTGTTGTTTTTGGATTTTAGTCAAGAAACTTTTAGCACGGACAAGACACAAATGCCAAGCGTTAGACCAACAATAGACGGAGAAACTAGATCTGCTACAGGTATACCGTTTGTAGAAGATAGATTAGACGGTTATTGGCAATATTCAGATAGACGATATGACGCGCAGAGAGAGTATATAAATTCTCTTTGGCAGTCTAGCTATAAAAAAGATTTAGAAGCTGCTGGAGGAGACAATAACAAGCTAAACGAAAAAGTAAAAGATATTAGTATAAACTACTTAGATTTAGACGTTGATAAAGANATAGCTGAATTAAACCAAAAAATAAAAACTTTAGCTGATGGTCCAGTTAAAGATGAATTAATAAAGCAAAGAGACGCTAAGTTTAAAAAACAAAAATACGTGCCGTTGTTTAATGAAGACGGTAGCACCACAGGATTTATACAAAAAGAATACGAAGACAAAGCTCAAGCAGATGCAGATAACTTTGAACTGGACGAGTTAGANCAGTCAAGATTAAACTTATACTACGAGCTAGTAGAACTAGGTGGCTTAGCTGCTCAGTTTGAAGGAAAAAGACCGGTAAAAGACGAAAGAATATCGCCTTACATAAACAGACGGGCTTTGACAGTTAAAGGCGCTAGAAGTATTTTTGAAACTTTAGGTGGAGCAGTAAGAGATTTAGGTGGTGCAGAAGACACCTATTATGACGATATAAAGCTTTTAGAGTTTATATATGATAACAATAAGCTTCCAGCTAATTTAACTAAACTTCCGGGAGAATCTCAAGTAGCTCAAAGATTTAATGAAGCTTTAGGCAAATTTAAAGTAGCTAACAGAGCTATTGAAATAAAAGCAAACCTAGCTCCGCTAGAAGAAGAGAGTTTTACTCTTGAAGGTTTAGATAATTTATCTGAAGGCTTGTTTGGGCAAACTGCAGGTTTTACTGAAAACAATGATGAAACAGTTCAAATATTTTCTGACTGGTATAGCGAAACTACTGGAACTACATTTGATAAAGATCAAGTTTTTAGACCTGGATCTAGCGAGGTAAGAACAGTTATGGAAGGCGGTAGAAATGTAGCCACAGATTTAACACCTTTAGTTTTAAGTATATATGCTACTAAAAAAATACCAGTTAACTTCACTACAAAGTTTGTAAAAGCTGGCACGAAAAACGTTACTGCAATTGGCAAAAGAGGTGTGCTTGAGCAGCAACTTAGACCTATCTCTTTTGAAAAGCAAATGGCTGTTACTAAAAACGCTATACAAAAGTACATGCTTAGAGGTAATAAAAGTAAAGCGTATGAAAGAGGTGTTAAAATAAGCTTGGGCGCTGCAGACGAAATAGTAAGATTAGCAGGCGCTGACGTAGTAGGAGGGCAGCTTTTTAACGCGGAAGGATTTGTTTTTAACGATCAAACAGGTGATGTTAATTTAACTTTTCCAGGGGCTTTAGGTGCTGGTAATGTTATGGCTCAAAGTTTGATTAAAAAAACAATGACCACTAAAATACCTGTATTAACACCTATAATAGCTAACGCTAATAGATCAAAAGCGCTAAGTACTTTTATGGGTGCTAATGTATCGGCTGGAGTTGGTACTGGAACATTAGTGTTTGCAGAGCGCGTAGACGAATATTACAGAGAGCTAATAAACGATAGAAAGTTTTTTGAAGCTAAACAGCTTGAAGAAAAAGATCCTATTCATCATTTAGTAGAAAACTATATAGGCATGCTTATGGTTGGCGGACCTAGAACTTTAAGCAAGTTTGGTAAGTCAATACAAAGAGATGTTTTACGATTGTCTAATAAATTACCTGGCACTGACAAAGCCGGTAGACTTTTAGGATTAAAGCATGGTGCTGAGCCAGAAGCAATTGATACCGCTGTTAAAAATAAAATAAACGAAATAAACTCTAACAAAAACTTAAGTAAAGAGCAAAAAGAACAGCAAATAAGCGACGTTAGAAAAGCTGGTAACAAGCTACAATACTTACACGAGTATAATACAGCTATTGAAACGGCTAAGTCGCACGGCAATTACATGCAGTTTTTATCTGACCAATCTATACTTCTTAACAAAATAAAACAAGGTGTTGAGCTTACGGCTAAAGAAAAAGAGCAATTAGCTAATTTAAAGCAACATGAGTTTGATTATATAAAAGCTGAGCTTGGGGTTCGTAAAAACTCTGTTGAAGGACAGCTGTTTGATTTAAGAAAAAAGAACTTTGAAAACATAGTAGAGTCTCTAAATGCAGAGCGAATACAAGGTAAACAAAGAGAAAACATTATTGATCTTATGGATCAATACTTAAAAGTAAAAAGCAAAAGAGATAATCTACAAGGATCTGTTCAAAAAAGACCTGAGCTAGAAGGTGTTGTAAAAGAAAAAATAAACAAAATAAACGANCAGCTAAAAGAAATAACAGANAAAATTGATGTAGAAACTAAGTCTTTTGACGCNGTGTTTGANCGAATGATNGANGGNGAAATAAACATGGTTANAGCTGCTGCTAGCGAAATGGGTATTAAAGGTTTTAATGTGCTTAATGGTAGTGGTTTTGCTAGGTTTTTAATGTCAACTGGTAGATATACTCCTGAAGCTGCTATAGCTGAAGCCATGAAAAGCTCTGGTGTTTATGATCCTGTTAGAGATCAAATATACCTTAACATGAGTAGAATAANAGAAACTCGAAGNTTAGGTGATCCNCTNCATGAGTTGGGCCACGCTATACTTAGAAAATCTTTAAAAGGNCCTGATGGTAAAATAAGTAGTGAAGGTATAAAAATAATAGATCAATTTAGAAANTCTTTAACAGCTCAAGANCAACANATNATTAACGAAAGNGTTAAAAGAAACTATAATCCCGACGGAACTAGAAATAAAAACGAATACTACGAAGAGTATTTAATGGCATGGTCTGATGCTGTTAAAAACAGAGAGATTACATATAATCCTACTACTGGTCAAAAAATATCTGATGTATTATATCCTGTTCTTTCAAAAGCTGGATTTGGAACTAACTTTGCTAAAACAGATATAAACGGTGAGAATATATTTTTATTTATGCAAGCGTTACAGCGTGGTAGCTTGAAAAAAAGTTTGNGTAAAGATATTATTGAATTTGGTAAACAAGCTAGAGAAGGTGACGTTAAAGGCGAGATGGTTCAGTCTAAAAATATTACTAAAGAACAAGCAGAAAAAGTTGTTGCTGACTTAAATAAAATAAATCAAATAAAGAAAGCTGTAGATACTTTTGCAGAGAAAAAAGGTTTAAACGCTCTTGAAGTATTAGAAAGCGATGCAATTTACCAAAGAGCTTCTCAAAGAATAAAAGAAAATATTAGCGAAACAACAGGTAGATTAACAACAACCTTAACTAAAAGGTTATTTGACCCTATACCCGAAGACTTTACTAAACCTTTAGGCGATACTAAAGATTTAGCTAGACAAAACTTTCAAGAGTCTTTAAAGTCTGAGCTAGAGCAAATGGTTATAAGAGAGTATAAAGGTAAGCAAGAGCTAGAAAAGTTTATAGTAAATAGAGGTTTTTTAAGAGCTCAAAGCTTAGCCAAAAGACTAGGTGTAATACAAGAAGTTGCTGAAGGCACTGGTAAAGAAAAACAAATAGCAGATAAGCCTGGCATGGTACAGCAAGGCAACAGGTTTTTGTTAGACATGGCTGAAAACGCTGGGCCTAGAGTGAGAGAAGCTACTCAAAAAGTATATAAAGAAATAGCAGAAAGTGTTGAGACTCAAAAACGATCTGGTAAACCTGAAGCTGAGATAGTGCCAGGCAGCTATAAGCAAGTTAGTCCTAAATATTTATCAGAGCTAGTAGAGTCTTTTGTAGTTGGTAAAAGAGCTGAGGTTAAAGGTCAAGAAGTTATTGGTGATAAGGCAATGGCTGATCGTATTGTAAAGCAAATAGAAACAAAACAACAGCTAAACAACAACGAAATAGCTATACTAAAAAAGTCTATAGGTGATAATTGGTTAATGTTTGATGCTGCTTTGCCTCAAGGTTTTACTATAACAGGTGAGGCTACAATGGGTAGAATAGGTGGTTTAAGGCCTTATTACAATGAAATGACTCAAAGAGCTACTCAAGAAACATTTGGCATAGCCGCAGCTCCTTCAGGCAGAAAACCTTTTGTTAGAATAAAAGGTATGAATAAAGAAACTTTCATGCAGCCATTAGAAGCTATTACGAAAGGCTCAGAAAGTGGACCATTAAAAAGCATGCTTGTTGAATACGTTAGAGCTTTTGAAAATCAAGCCATGAGATCTAAGCTAGATCCACTAGGCGAAGCGTTTAAACATTTAGCAGACGGTAGATCACCATATTTATTTAGCGTTAATGAAAAGACAGGTATGTCTATAGCTGACTTAATGCAGCAAGGCGTGGCAATAGGATCTATAAGACTACAAGTTAGAGACTTAATAGAGAGCTTTGGTAAAGCCAACTACGAAAAAGTAGCTAGAGAAAAACATCCAACTGTAGTCGATTTAGTTGAAACATTAATGCTTAATAGAAACGAAGCGTTAACTGTTGGCGGATCATATCAAAAGTCTATTAAAGCTGATGTATTTACACCTAGCGAAATAAAAAATCAATTAACAGAAGGTGGTAGATATAATGGTAAGAGACTAAACGATCCAGCAACTCGTGAAAAGTACGTTAATGCAGCTTTTAATTTAGGTATGAAAATGCATCCGGCTATAGAGTCTGCTTGGATAGAAGCTTCGTTAGGATTAAAAGATGGTTATAAAGGTACAATTAGAGTTAAAGACTACGAAGCTCAAAGAGCTGAACTTAGAAATAGATCTTTTACTCCAGCTGAGCTTAAGAAAATGGAAGCTGACATGAAGAAGCTAGGGATTGACGTTGAAAATTTAGTTAACGCCACGCCTATGGAAATGAAAGGCTTTGTTAAGCAAACGCTAGAATCTATAGGTAGAGAAACTTCATTACAAGTTAAAGAACAAATATTAGCAAATGCTAAAGCTAGAATAGAAAACATAAACAAGGCTAATCATGATATGTTAAAATACATGAACGACTTGTATCAAAAAGAATATGCTAATAAAAATATAGATAATACTTTTGTATTATTAAATGGTGCTTTACAAACTAACATTACAGCTGGTAAAAGAGCTATGAGTACTTTTGAATATGTTTATTTAAGAGAAGGAAAACAAATAGGTTTAGCTAAGCCAAGTAAGTTTTTACCAAAAACTGCAAAGTTACCAAAAAGACCTAACCCAAAGTATAACGAGCAACTGCAAGAGTATTATAAATCTTGGGAGCAATGTGCTGAGTACAAAGAAAGATATAACGTAAGGTTAAAAGAGACTAAAAACAAAGCTCAAGCCAGAGAGCTAGCAATATCTGATCTTCAGTGGAAGAACGAACATTTAGGCGCTTCTGCTATGACAAATGCTGAAAGCTCATCTTATATATATTCTGGCGGTAAGTCTATAACGCTAGACAATATAAACAATGGGCACAGAACGCTTTGGGCTCCTAAATATATAGCTGACAAAGTATTAGATGCTAAAATAAAAGTTGGTGACAAAATGGTTGACAACAAAGTTAGTTTAGAAGGTGAGCTTCGTATACTAAAGTTTGGTCAAGGTAAATTATTTGGACCAGACAGAAAAGTTGTACATTTTACAGGTGAGTCAGCTAGTACGTATATAGCTAATAAAAACAGAGTTGCAGAAATAATTAACGAAACATTGCAAGCAGAGCAGGCAAGTGTTACAAAAGTAGCTGCACCAAGTAAAATTTTAAGTTTTTCTAAAGATTTTAGGAAGACAAAAGAAAACATAAAGATATATGATAAAGCTATGGAGCTTGGTCGTATGCCTAATAAAAAGTCTAGAGGAGGATCTTTTTTTGACTTTGACGAAACGTTAATAGATAGAGGTAAAAACTTTATTGTAGCTACTAAAGGTAAAGAAACAATTAGAATAAGCAGTGGTGAGTGGCCAATAAAAGGACCAGAGCTAGCGCAGCAAGGATATAGTTTTGATTTTAAAGATTTTGTTAACGTAAGAGGTGGTGTTGAAGGGCCACTATTTAAAAAGTTTAAAGAGCGACTAAATAAGTTTGGACCAGAACACATGTATATTGTTACTGCTAGACCAGCTGAATCTGCTTCAGCCATATACAATTGGCTTAAGTCAAAAGGTGTTGAAATACCATTAGAAAATATAACTGGCCTAGGCAACAGTACTGGTGAAGCTAAAGCTATGTACATGCTTAAAAAATTCTCAGAAGGCTATAATGATATGTACTTTGTAGATGATGCCTTGCCTAACGTTAAGGCTGTTAGAAACGTTTTAAATCAGTTAGATATTAAGTCTGATGTTCAACAAGCGTTAAGATTCAGTAGAACTAATGACGTTAATAAAAAAGTAAACGATATAATGGAGCACGCTTTTGGCATAGAGTCTAAAAAAGTGTTTACAAAAGCTGAGGCTGCTATTAGAGGTAAAAAAGCTAATCGTAGAAAGTTTTTTATGCCAGACAGCGCTTCAGACTTAGAATTATTAATAGAACCTTTATACGGCAAAGGTAAGCAAGGTATTGAAAATAAAAAATGGTTTGAAGATAATTTTATAAGAAAGTGGGAAAGAGGTATTAATGACTTTAACAATGCTAGGCAGGCTATAACAAATGACTATTTANGCTTGCGTAAAAAAATGAAAGACGTTGTTAAGCAACTTCCTGAAGCTGTGGAAGGTACTAACTTTACTACTGATATGGCTATGAGAGTTTATATTTGGAATAAAGCCGGGTACGAAGTTCCAGACTTAGCGGCTTCTACTAAACAAAAACTAATTAAACACGTAGTCAATAATCCTAAACTAAAAGCTTACGCTGATAATGTTAGCAAGCTTACTAAATTAGAAGGTGGTTTAAAAGAGCCTACAGCTGAGTGGTATGCCGAAACTATTGCTAGTGAAATACAAGGCTTAGGCGAAGGTATTGGCCGTAAAAAATATATTCAAGAGTTTATAGATGCTAAAAACGAAATATTTACTGAAGCTAATCTAAATAAAATGGAGTCAAAGCTTGGTAGAAACTGGAGAGAAACTATTGAAGATATGTTTGATCGTATGGAAACCGGTAGAACTAGAAGTATGAAGATCGGTAAAATAGGTAATCAAATAATGAATTATCTTAATGGTTCAACTGGTACTATTATGAACTTTAACACTAGATCNGCAATGCTTCAGTTAATATCTACCGTTAACTTTGTAAACTCTTCGTTTAATAATCCGTTAATGGCGGGTAAAGCTTTTGCTAATCAACCTCAATATTGGAAAGACTTTATGTTTATCATGAACTCTGATATGCTAAAGCAAAGAAGACAAGGCTTACAGATAAACGTTTCAGAAGCAGAACTTGCAAGCGCAGCGGCTAATAGTAAAAACCCTGCTAGAGCAGTCATAGCTAAAATATTAAAAGCTGGCTATATACCTACAAAAATAGCAGATAGTTTTGCAATATCAGCTGGAGGCGCTACGTATTATAGAAACGCTATTAATAAATATTTAAAAGAAGGTTTATCTAAAGCCGAAGCAGAGCGTAAAGCGTTTGTAGACTTTCAAGCTATAGCAGAAAGAAGTCAGCAGTCTTCAAGAGCCGATCTATTATCTAAGCAACAAACTTCATTTGAAGGTAGATTAATACTACCATTTGCTAACACTCCTATGCAGATGAATAGGATTATGATAAAAGATATACTAGACTTATCTAAAGGTAGATATAAAGGTTTTTACGGTGAAAACTCTATGACTAGTAAGCTAAGTCGAATAGGTTATTATGGATTTTTACAATCTATAATATTTGCNGGTTTACAGTCNGGCGCTTTTGCTTTAATGACAAACTCAGANGATGACGAANAAAAAGTAGATGCAAAGTTNCGAATGCTAAATACTACNGCTGACTCNTTTNTAAGAGGTATGGGTATTCAAGGTGCTGTAGTAAATAGTCTTAGACTTGGTGTTCAAGAGTTTATGAAGCAAGATGCTAAAAAATATAATGCTGANTACAGCGANGTTGCTGAAAGATTACTTAACGTATCTCCAACGGTTGGCTCTAAATTTAGTATGCTTGATGCCGCTGGTAACACGTATAAGTACAATAAAAAAGTAATAAAAGAAGAAGGCTTAACTTTAAACGGTCCATTGCTACAAGCTTCAACCCAAGTTATACAGTCTACAACTAATGTGCCTTTAAATAGATATTATGTAAAAGGCAATAACATACAAAACGCTTTAGATGACAATTATTATAACTGGCAAAGAGCTTTGTCAGGCATGGGCTGGAGTGTTTGGGGTTTAGGACCTGGTAAGCCAGACGAAGAAAGACAATTAAAGTCAGGTAGATACTTGACTAAAGAAGGCTTGCGTAGAGAAAAAGTTGAAAAAGAAGTTAGAAAAAAAGAGAAAAAAGCAAAGCGCGCACAAAAAAATCAATGTAGTTTTATTAAGCGCGATAGCTCTAGATGTAAAAACATGGTTGATAAGCCTAAAACAAGATGTTATCATCACGATTAAATGTGTAATAATTTACTTATGAAGTATATAATTTTAATATTAATGTTTATAATTTCTTGCGCCGCACCTAAAAAGTGTTGCTCACAGATTAAAAAAGCATTTAAGTTTTCTACGTTTTATGTAGCTACAAATGGTGGTACATCATTGTCTGATCAAGATGTATACTCTATTGATGGTAGCACGTTAGATTACGATACTATATTAACACCTTACGATTACTCACTAACATTAGGTATACGTAAGATACAAAGGTTTCAATATGAAGGTAGTACGCCGTTTAAAGATGGTACCGAANCATCGTTNTCAGACGCCGCAAACGTTGGACGATCTCCGTTTGAGTATTTGTTTGAAGTTGACTACAAAAGACAAGAAGGNGTAGAGTANTTTGATCAANATCATTTTTTNAGATATGTNAANCCAAANTGGTTTACAAAAGTAGAATATATTAAAGATGGTTTTGCAGACATAGAATATTATGAAGCCACACAAAGATTTAGATTAAACGGTAAAAAAAAGTTGTCGTTTAACTTTGGTGGCGTTACTAGACTGGCAGAGCCGTACGGTTATGATCCATTAGAAGAGTGGACAATGGCTACAGGTGACATACATTACACACAGCTAGCAATACAAGAAGGCTATAGTGTAGACGTATATAANAATGAATATAAAGACCCAAGCGGTGATATAGTAGCTACAAGCTCTGATGTTTGGAATCAAATAGTAATACCTACAGTTTTAAAAAACTACGTAGATAAAAAACGTAATGAGTTAGATAATCAATGGCAATATAGTCTTGTTGTTGGTTTTGACTTTTATCATTATACCAAAAACTTTTGGCTGCACAGCTGGGCAAACCTAATGCCATATCACTATGATGATGGTGGTATTTTTTCATATCACAACTTTAACGACGGCGAACAATGGTACGACTACTCTGGTGGCTTAATATTTGGTTATAAGTTAAACAGAAACTTAGGTGTGTTTGCTGAAGGTAAGTATAATAAATATTGGAATCGTGAGTGGTACGATTTTAAAGCGGGTATAAACTACATTATATTTTAAAAATGGCAACTGAAATAGGTAAAGACACAAAGGTAAAACTAAGTTTAGAAACAATAATATCACTAGGTGTTGTATTAGTAGCAGGTACTGGTATGTGGTTTTCTTTGCAAGCTGAAATAGCTGAAGCAAAAGAACTGCCAGTAGCTCCAGATCCTGAAGTTACACGTATGGAGTTTGATATGAAAGATCAAATGATACGTAATACTATTATGACAACACAAGAAGACGTTAAAGAGTTGAAAGAAACTGTTAGACGTATTGAAGATAAATTAGACAGAAGATGAAAAAAGTGTGTATAGCAAACTGCTTATATGTACTAATAATGATATTAGTATTTACAGCATCAACAGCTTTTGGTCAAGTTAAAGTAATACACTTTAATGCTAGCTGGAACAAAGCTAACGACGTTGAGTGGTTTGATAAACTATCAGACGCTGGTAAAAAACGTTTAAGTATAGACGACACAAAAATACAAAAAAAATATGCTATTGCTATTGTACCTACTATCATTGTTTTTGACGAAGGCGAAGAAGTAAAACGTTATCAGGCTGATCTTAGTTTTAAAATGGTTGCTACTAGAGAAGATATACAAGACTATATTGATGAATTAATAATAAGTAAATTTTAATGAAGTATTTATTAACACTATTACTATGTATTAACATAGCGTTTGCACAATGTCCTAACGGTACATTTGTAAATATAATTATTAACCCTGATCAATATCCAGAAGAAACTTCTTGGGCTATTATTACGCCGTTAGAAGATACTCTTGTTACTGGTGGGCCTTATGTTGATATAGTAGATTATCAACCGCAAGTAATTCAAGTATGCATACCTAATGGTGATTATCTATTTAACATAGCTGATCAGTACGGAGATGGTATGGCTGGTAGTTTATGGGGCGGTCAAGATGGATCATATTATGTAGTTCATTGTGGTGATACTTTAGTACAACCAGACTCTGCAGATTTTGGTTATGCTGCTTTTCATGGATTTACATTAGAAGATTGTGCACCACCTCCACCTGTATATGGATGTATGCAAGATGACTTTTTAGAGTTTTTGCCAGAAGCAACAGTAGACACAGGTATGTGTTTTACACCAAAGCTATTTGGTTGTACAGACTCACTAGCTTTTAACTATGACTCTATGGCAAATATAGATGAGGCTGTAGATAGCTGCGTCCACACGTTAGAACTAACAGATTTAGCAGGTAATGGTTGGGCTGGCTCATATTTAATGGTTTATCAAGGCGATGATTTTATAGGTCAATTTACTTTAGAAGAAGGCTTTGATACTACGTTTACTTTTAACTTAAGTATATCAGAGCCTGTAAGAGCACAGTTTAATATAACTCAACAATCAGACTTTACCGCCGTGCAGTGTGGTTATAGTATATATTCTGAAGAGCATGTAGCTATAGAAATAGATGGCGGTTTTGTAAACCCAATACCACCTTTTGTTTACATATTTGGTGAGCCTGACTGTGGTAATAATTGTATAGATAGAACATACGGCTGCATAGATAGTACAGCTTTAAATTATAATGATAGTGTTAATACTGACGATGGAAGCTGCTATTACATAGCTGGTTGTACTAGTCCAAACTTTATTGAATATAATGAAGAAGCAGACTTTGATGATGGCTCGTGTGAAACGCTAATTGTTCTTGGTTGTATGGACACTACGGCGTTTAACTATAATCCTGAAGCAAACGTAGAGCTTGAAGGATCTTGTATAGAAGTTGTTTTAGGCTGCATGGACGACAATGCTTTTAATTACAATATAAACGCTAACGTAGATGACGGTAGCTGTATACCTGTAATATTTGGCTGCACAGATGCTACTGCATTTAACTATTGCGACACGTGCAACACTGATAACGGTAGTTGTATTGAAACTATTAACGGCTGTACTGACAGCACAGCATTAAACTATTATGCGCTTGCAAATACTGATAATGGCTCTTGTATTTATCCAGTGCCTGGTTGCACTGATCCGTCCGCTGTTAACTTTAATGCGTTGGCAAACGTCGCTGATAGTTCGTGTTATTATTCTGCTAATTGTATTAGCGGTGACATTTATTATTTACCTGATGCTTGTTTTGAGTGGGTTATAGATATTGATCCATATTGTTGTAATAACACTTGGGATTATACTTGTGATGATTTATATGCTTATTGTCAAGATGGTTGGTCAGGTCCTACAAGTTTAGATGAATTAATAACAAGCGCAAAAGTATATCCAAATCCAGTTAAATCAACTGTAAGAATAAATAAAATAGCTAACGTTAAACTATATGACATTACAGGTAAAGTTACGTTAGAAGCAAAACAGGTGAATATAATAGATGTATCTGCACTAACACCTGGTGTATATAGTTTACACGTAGAAATAAATAGCAGAACCTTAAAATATAAAATTATAAAACAATAAAAAAATGGCAACAACTACAGCTACATTTTCGTTACAAAGCTCTGACTTGTTAACAAGTGGTTCGCTAGCTATATCTACGTCTAACACTTTATTAAAAGCAGGTTTACAGCTTGGTTTAGATCATGTAAGACACGGTGTAATAACTGCGACTACAACAGAAAGCGACGTAATAGACGCAACTACAGCAGGNGTAAACAAAGCTAACTTTATATATTTAGTAAACAAAGAAACAGATGCTACTCTTTACGTTACTGTAAAAATNAAAACTACAGTTATAGGTAGACTTTATGCAGGAGACTGGATGCTTTTACCTTGTAACTTTGCCGCTGATGATCACGATATTAGCGTTACGTCTAGCTCTGGCAATCAAGTAATGGAGTTTGCTATTGTACACGAAGGAGAAACATTAATCGCATCATAAAAAAAATAAAATGGCAATAGTAACAGCAACAATAGGATTATCAAGCAGAGACATCTCTGATAACGGTTTAAGTATATCTAAATCATGTACTTTAACTCAAGCAGGTGTAATTACTGGTATTACATCTACAACTGGTTTATCAAGTAAAACTTACTCAGCTACATCTGCAGCAAAGCTTATAGATTATAGTGAAGACGATATTACAGGTGACGCTGCTAAATTATATATTAAAAACACTAGTTCTTCTTCAACTCAATATGTTGAAATAGGTTTAGGTACAGACGGTGATCACGTAGAAATCGCTAGATTATACGGTGGTGATTGGATGTTTATACCATACACTGGTGGAGCTACAGAAGATATTATAGCGACTCCTAGTACTACAGACAGTGTTACACTTGAGTATTTAGCATTATACTAAATGAAACTTGAAGTACTAAGATTTAGCTCTCAAGCTGATTGTACACATGGTATTTTATTTGAAGTAACCGAAGTAAAAAAACATTTTTTATGTTATACTTTAGAAGACGAACATCGTGTTTTAAAAGTAAAAGGTGAAACTAGAATACCAGCAGGTACATATCGTATTGAGTTAAGAAAAGAAGGTGGGTTTCATGCAAGGTACGATAAGAAATATCCTGGTTTACATCGTGGCATGCTTCATGTCGTTGATGTTCCTAACTTTGAGTATATTCTTATTCATACTGGAAACACTGATGAGCATACTGCTGGCTGTCTTATCGTTGGAGATAGTCAAGAAAACAACCTTATACTTAGAGACGGGTTTGTTGGAAAATCTGTCAACGCGTATAAACGTATTTACCCGAGCATTGCAAAAGCTATTGAGCAAGGCGAAGAGGTAACAATAACATATATAGATTACGATTAACTATGGCAACATTAACATTAGGTATAAAAGAAAGCGTAACAATAGGTGGTACAACACATAGTTTTGATACAACAGGTAGTTCTGATGATTTTGAAATAACAGGTGTTAATCATGTGTTTCAACAAACGCTTGACATATTACATACTGGAGCTACGCAAGTAATTAAGTTTGACAACACAGGATCACCAACAGAATCAGCTGGTCAAATTAAAGCTGTAGATTTTAAGTATATGAGAATTACTAATAATGATAGTAGTAACTTTATAACAGTATCTTTGCAAGATGCTACAAATAATATTGTACATAACTATCAGTTATTAGCAGGTCAAAGTATGTATTTTTTTAGTTTAGCTTTTGATGCGGTCACTGGTTCAGTAACTTTAGGTACTCAGAAGCTTAGCACACTTAATGCTATGGCAGACGAAGTAATGATGAAAGCTAACGCTGCTACATGTTCTGTTAGTATATTTGTAGCTTATGCTTAAATTTATAGGTCAGCATATAGTTGACCTAATAGCTCGCTTTAGGTCTAATGTTTTTGCAGAAGCAGATTTAACATTGACTTTAAAAAACGCTGCAAGTTTTCCAAATACTACTTCTACTAGAACAACGGCTGCTTTTACAGAAGATGGAACATTAGTTCAAGACTCTAAAGTTATTGTAAAAAAAGTAACAGGTGCTGAAGCTAAAGCTATGACAACTACAGAATCTAGCTTTATTACTTTAATACCTGCNCCTGGAGCTAATAAAGTAATTGTAGTAAGAGAAGTTGAAATATTTATTGATAGAGGAACTTGGACACCAATGAGTGGAGGCCAAGTTAGAGGTTGGGGTGGTAATTTATTAGTTGTAATTGAAACACCTTCTTCTCAAACTGGCTTTGAATATAATACTTACGCAACTCTTCAAAAGAAAATGATAAACCACACAATTAACAACGTGTTTAACACAAACACTGCAGTTGACACTATTATAGTTAGAGATGCTCCAGCAAGTCAAACAAGAGCATATCCTAATGTTCCACTGCTGCTTAAACCTCAGAACGCTGCTACTTATACACAGCTAGCAACTTATAGCCAAACACCTGATGATGATTATTACTTTAGAATTACGTATAAAATTATGGACATGAGTAGTGATTTTGCAGTTACAACAACATAGAGTATGTCACAAATATTAAAACAAATATCAACAAACGCTTTTGTGAATTTAGGCTGTAATCAGTTTAAGAAACTACTTGTCACAAACACTGGTACTAACACTTGTAATTTTAATTTAGCTGCAGGAATACACAGATCAAAGCTAGATGATTACTTTAAAACAGGTGATAATACTTTAGAAGGAGATACTTCAATATCTAGTGTAGATAAAGGTTTTTACTTTTTAAGATCAATTAATATACCAGCAGGTGTAACTTTAGAAGTAGAAGCTATGCAGTGTGATAATATATTTATAAAACAAACTACTACTAATTATATAACTGATGGTAGAAGGTCTCAAAGAGTTAAAACGTCAGATACTTCACCTACTTTAACTAGTAAAACTAAGCAGGCTGTAGCTAAAAGAAGTTTAAAGTTTTTTGCTTCATTAGATGACGCAAGTGACTCTGTTAATATAATAATAAATAAGTAATGGCATATATACAACATAAAAATCCTTTTCCCATAACTAGTTGCGGTAGACGTAGAGCTGGTGGTGTAGCTGCTGGATTTAATGAAAGCAGAAATGTGCCACCTTTTAGAAAGCTAGATAAAAGTAAAATGGCTTGTAATAAGCCTCGTAGATCGCCTAAACCTCAAAAGAAAAAAGTTGTTAAAGCTTGCGAAGGTGGTAAAGAAAAACTAATACACTACGGTCATACTAGTTATGGTCATAATTATTCAGCTGCAGCTAGAAAAAGTTTTAGAGCTAGACATGGTTGCGATAAAAAGAAAAGTAAATTAACAGCGTCTTATTGGGCTTGTAAAGATTTATGGGCTGGTAAAGGCGGATCAACAAAGTCTAATCCAAAAGGTGTTAGAGGAAAATATTAAGTTATGGCTTTTAAATTAAAAAACAAACAGATAAAAGAAATAGTTAGTCAATTAAGAACAGCTAGTAAAACACACGCTGCGCAAGCTGATAAAATAGAAAGCGCCATGAACTCTGATTCGCCAATGCAGAAAAAGAAGAAAGGTAAAAAAGACGCTTGTTATTACAAAGTAAAATCAAGAGTTAAAGTTTGGCCTAGTGCTTATGCTTCAGGCCAACTAGTACAGTGTAGAAAAGCAGGCGCTGCTAATTGGGGTAATAAGTCTAAAAAGAAATAATGTTTAAAGATTTTGACATATCAAAATTTAAAAAACAAAAACCACCAAGCAACGGATCTTTTACTACTGCTCAAGAAATAAAATCTATTGCTAAAATACCTGTAGATAAAAACTTTGTAATGAAGAAAGACAACATTGTCAAATCATTTAATGATATTGCTAAGCAAAACAATATTACATTAGAAAAAGGCATTGTTAAAAACTTAATGAATGAATCTGTTAAAGTAATCACAGAGCTTAAAAATTTTTACGACAGACCTAGACCAGATGTGTTGGCTAAAAAAATGAATATAAAGTTAGACATGATGGATATTAAATCAGCCAAAACACCAGCATATCCTTCAGGTCATACTGCTCAAGGTTATTTAATAGCTTTAGTATTAAGCGATAAACATCCTAAAGGTAGAAAAGCTTTTATGAAGCTAGCTAAAGATATATCTGATAGTAGAAATATGGCTAAAGTTCATTACAAGTCTGACAGTGTATTTGGTAAAGAGCTTGGTGAAGCTTTATATAAACATATTAAAAATAAAATATAATGGCTATATATTCATCGCCTAATAAAAAGAAAAAAACATCAAAGTCTATCGAGTGGCATGATTCAGATGCTCCTGATGCTAAAGGCAAGTTTAAAGATCTATCGCCTCAAGCGTTAGCTAGCTGGTTAATAAAAACACGTAAAGGTAACTTATCTAAAATTATTAGCAGCTTAAACCAACAATACGTNTTTAATAGAGGNAAAAATCCTAGCTATGCTCGTAAAATGAAAACTGTTATGAATATAGTTAGAAAAAGATTAGGTAAAAAAAATGAGCGGTCATAAAGAATATAGAGGTGTTTTAAAAGCACGTATTGCTAAAATATATGGCGGTGATGTGACCATTGAAAAGTGTAAAAAGTTAAAAGCTAGACCTGGTGCTACACCTCGAGATAAGCAATTNTGTAATTGGTTTATTAATATGCAGACTAACAGACCTTCACCTAATAAAAANCGCAAAGATCCAGTTGTTGGCACAGGTAAAAAACCTAAAGGCTCAGGTAGACGTTTGTATACAGATGAAGATCCTAGTGACACAGTATCTATTAAGTTTGCTACCGTAGCAGACGCAAGAAAAACAATAGCTAAGGTTATNAATATTAATAAGCCTTATGCTAGAAAAATACAGATATTAACTGTGTTAGAGCAACGAGCTAAAGTTATGGGTAAAATGGAGCAAGCAAGACTTGCTAAAGCCGCTAAACAGAAATTAAAAAAACAACATGGAAAATAATTTTGAAGAGCCATTAGATCAGTTTGCAAAAAGAAATAATACTCCTATTGAAGACAGTAAAGACGTAGAGTCTGCTTTTGCAAAACGTAGAAGAAGACGCAGTAGAAGAGGTAGGGTTAAAGGCGGAGGAACTAGAAAAGTTTGTTTACCTAAATCTAAAGTTATGAATATGTCTCCTGAAGAGCGTAGGAGAGTTGTTGCGGCTAAAAGATCTGCAGCTAGCAAAGGTAAATATAAGAGATCTTCAAAGTCAAATGTTAAAGGAGCTAGAAAACCAGGTGCTACATTACGTGATTGGTTTAAAAATGAAAATTGGGTACAAGTTGGTAATCCAAGTAAAAAATGTGGTGAAGCATGAGTCAAAGATTAACACCAACAGCTAGACGCATGAAAGCTGTTCGTGATAAACGAGCAGCAATGACAGAAGAGCGTAAGCGTAAAAAAGCAGAAAATCAACGTAAACGTAGAGCTGCAAAAAAAGCTGGTATAAATATAAAAGGAAAAGATTACGATCACAAAGACGGTAAGTTTAAATCTATAAAAGCTAATCGTGGTAATGATGGTAAAGGTACAAAAAAAGAGGGCTAAAAAGCCCTCTATTAATTTATGCTACAACAGCATTTTTTTGTTCTTGAACTGTAACCCTTATTTTTTGGGCTAACTCTTTAGTTGTTTGCATTGTCTTGCGAACTCTAGTTCCAGCAGACATATTGCCATCTTCAAACTTTTCAAGATCGTTAATACCTTTTTCTAAGGTTACTAACATTTCATTGTACATTCTTTGTAATTCAGTCATAGTAAATAAAATTAAATTAAACAACTTCACAGCTACCACCAGCACAAGCAAGCTCGCCTGATAGATCTGTGTTATCATCAGTCTCAATAACTTTAGTTAAATCAACTTCAGATAATACTTTGGACATTTTATTAAACTCAGCTTCGCTAATGTCCTCAAACGGAGCTTGAGTATATGTACCGCCNTTGTAAGGCAATACAGATAAACCGTTATAATAATCTCTGTTTAACCACATCCACTCNCCAGCAGCTTCCCACTCATTATCTTTCAACGATANTGTTGCAGATACATTGTGTGTATTACTACCANCTCTGTGACCTGGTTTAACCCACTCAGTAGCTACACGNTTAACACGTTCAAGCGTATCAAANGGTGATTCAGTTCTAAGTATAGAGTTNTCAGGNGCTTTTTGTGGNACAGATATAACAGCTGTATCATGAGGCCTGAAGTACTCATCTTCNATTANCTCAGGGTGATTNNTNTTNAGATATGTATATATAGCCTCGTTTTTTCCTACGCGCATCCTACGGACATAATAATCATTATGCCATGCGTGAATACCAGATGATGTTCCTAGCACCAGAGAAGTCGTCCCTGCAGGT
>FUFK010042125.1_pt1 | contig 56646 bp, 79 predicted proteins | sample 1021851 | NCBI WGS metagenome assembly FUFK01 (sample SAMEA51879418, study PRJEB19060) | metagenome
GGTGGTTTTGTAGGCAACCTGTTGCGTGGTGGTCAGCCCAATAGACTACAACAGGTAAATCCAAATATGGAGCGAGGTGCTGAGTTAACGGCGGAGGCCGTGGATGCCGCAGTTCCTATTACTACACGACAAGAGGGTCCGTTGAGAGAACGTCCTTTAGACTTCTTTGATCAAAACATCGTTGAAAGCTTGAGACCAAAAATAAGACCTGTTGAAGACTTTGCACGTGGCGGAATTGCTTCTCTTGTGAGGCGATAATGGCAGAAAAAGGACCGATAAACCTTCCCGGTTTTGAAAATATAAATTCTCTTTTACGAAGCGTTAATCTTCCGTATCATCTTGTTGCCGGTACAGGAAGAAAAACACGCGATGCTTTGGACCCAAGTTTGCCTATGGAAGAGCGCATTAGGAAGGGCGGTGAAGCAGCAATCGAAACTGGGATACAAGCTGCCTTGCCTTTTGCAGGCAGAATGGCAGGCCAACCTCTTTCTCGCGCCGTCGTTGAATCCTTCTTTCCTGTCTCGACGCCCAAATCAGCCGCAGAAGTGGCTGTCGATACGGTTGAAGACATGGGCCGGAGAAACATGCTCAAGGGTGCGGCTGCAACAACAGGAATCGCGGCTCTTGCTCCAGAGGCTTTTATAGAGGCGTCTAAAAAAGTACCCGCAGCGGTGACTAAAACAGCGGCAAAAGCTGCTGCGGTTAGTCCGATAAATATGGCGGCTGAAAACATTCGGCTTCTCAAAAAACAAATTGATGAAGCTGACGCGTTACGAGACGAAATAATTGACCAAGTTGGTGAAGGGGCTGAAGCAAGTGCCCAACAAGCTACAATATACAATACCCAAGATGAAATTTTTGATGTTGTCCGAGATACTTTAGAAGAAATGGAACCAGAAGATTACGTGCAAGCTTCAGATGAAGCTTTAGAAGAATTAGCAAAATATAACTATGATCTAGGTAATCAATATGGTGGCACGGATTACTATGGAATGGATATGTCTGAGTTTAACGATTTAGCTCAAGAAGCGAAGAAAAGAGGATTACATAAAGTCAAAAACGAACAAGGTTATGATGAGTTTCCCAGTATTCGTTCGCTTGTAGAGGAGTTAGATGAGTATAATCTTGAAACATCTAAAATGTTGCAAAACATGACACTTCCAAACACCGCGCTCAAAATGACAGATGACTCCGGTAAATCTACCGAGCAACTTATAAAAGAATTGACTGACGACGCCTTCAAGTCTCAATATGAGTTTGTTAAAAAACAATTAGAAGAAACGACTGATCTCTCTCCAGAAGAGATAGATCGAATCGCCAGAAAAAATGCGGGACGTAGTGGCAGAAATAAGGCAGACGGCGGAGAAGTACATAAAGGCGTTGGTTCGTTAAACGAAATCGCCAGAAATATGAACCAAGGTGGTGAAGCCTCCTTAGACGCAGAAGTAGAATCTTTAGTACCGGCGGTCATTCAAGCAGAAAGCAATAACAATCCAAGAGCCGTAAGCAGGGACGGTGCCATTGGATTAATGCAGATTCTTCCTCAAACTGCAATGCAACCCGGATACGGCGTCCCCAATATATTTGACATAGCTCGGTCACAAGGATTTGATGTGCCCGAAGAATCAGAAGAAGTTGCAAAACAACTTTTGTTTTCTCCTGATTTGAACGTAGATTTTGGTGAAAAATATTTAAAAGCNATGAGGCGAAACTTTGACACTATGGAAGACGCGCTTCGTGCATACAACACCGGACCCGGAAACTTTAACAAGTATCTGATGGGAGGGCGAAATCTATCTCTTTTAGATCAAGAGGCTATTGATTACCCGATCAAAGTTGCCGCTGCAAATCAGGGCATTAATCCAAACGAACCGGCAGATTTTGCTCGTTTTTCTNANTCTCCTGAAGCCTTTTCTACTTTTATGCAGACCGCCTCAGAAGAAAGACCTATGCGTGTCCCAAGACCAAAACAAAGACCACTGTTAAGCGAAACACTTNTCGCGGCTCCCGCTNAACCCGCCCCGCAAAGGNAAGAGGCTCTCAAGCAAGAAATAGAAAAAACAGTTGGAGACGTTGTAAATCGAGAATCCTTGCAACAAAAATATTCTCCAGAGGGCATTGAGAAAATGCTTATTGGAACCATTGGCGAGTCTCTTCTCCCAAGACTGTTTCAGCGAGGTTCACCTTAGATTTCAAAGCGGTAAGGATCTTCTCATCTAAAGTATCTGGGGAAACGAGATCTATATAGGTGACAGGGTTGTTTTGCCCTATTCGGTGCGCTCTGTCCTCAGATTGTAAACGGATTTCCAAATCGTAACTGTTTGAAAAGTAAATNACTGTCGTAGCAGCGGTAAGTGTGATCCCAAAACCCCCAGTGCGCGGCTGACCCACAAAAAACCGCAAAGGGTCTTTTGGGTCTTGGAATCTGTCCACGGTGTCTTGCCGCATGTCTTGTGCAGTGTCACCAAAATAAAGTGCGACTGCTTCAGGCCCAAAGCAGTCGCGCAGGGCAGAATATATACGTTGAATATCGTGGGTATACGATGCCCAAATTATACATTTTCCCTGAAGCTCTTCCGTAATGTTAAGAAGCTCTTCAATTCTATTGNTTTCTAAGCTTCTTGTTTCACCCACATCTGGAGTGAAATGTCCGCAACTAATTTGTTGCAAACGCATAATTTGTGTTAACACGCTTGTTGTTGTCGCCAACTCTCCATTTTCAAGCATTGCCAAGGCCATGTCTTTCATCTGATCGTACAAACGCTTCTGTTCGTCCGTCAGAGGCACGTAGCGCTTCGTGTAGAGCTTGTCGGGCAAATCAAGGCACTCGGACTTCAAAACCCTTTTACTGAACTGTGTGAGCTTCTCATTGAGTTCATCCAGTCTTCGATACCCTACAATCTCNTGAAAAGATCTTTGGCCCATTTTTTGTTGGCGTACTATTGCGTATCTGTTTTGGAAAGCAAAGTAACTGTTGTAGCCCAAAGCTTTTTCGGCAAGAAAGGAGCATTGGCTAAATAAATCCATTGGACTCTTTGTTATTGGTGAGCCTGTCAAGATACGGCGATACTTTGCGTATTTATGCAAAACTTGTAAATTTTTTGTTCTGGCAGCTTTACGATTTTTTATTGTGGTGCTTTCGTCAATTATTACAATATTGTTTGGATTTTGCACAAGAAACCTTCCGGCGGTGTTCGCACCTCGCGGCGTGGACAAAGCTTCAATATTCATTACAAATATTTTCACGCCGATAAAATCTTCCATAATGAAATTTTCTAATCTTTTGGCAAATCCTTTTGTTCTTTTCGGTTCCCACCGTAAGACATCTCTTTGAATACGATCTGGTAAATGTGTTGGTATTTCTCCTTTAACCCAATTATCGTAAACTCCCTTGGGTGCAATAATAAGTGCAGAATCCACGAAGCCTCGTTCATGTAACATACCAATGTTGTCAATTGCGACTTTCGACTTTCCAGTACCCATTTCCATAAAAAGAGCGTAGAATTCTTTGAACCATGATTCTTTTATCGCATCCTCTTGGTGCTTAAAGGGTTTTGTCTTAAACTCGTAATCCATAATTTTCTCCTTGACTATGCGATAGAATAAGAATATATGGGAATTTGTCAAGACCCCCAAAAAGGGTCTCTAACCACGAAAAACGGAAAACGAAACATGAAAAACGATATACTTGAAATAATGGAACAGGACTTTGAGTCCACCATTGCAAACCCTCTTGAAAAGACAAACAACAACGCATTGACAACTGTTTCAAAGTTGGCTCGTGCTATTTCTGCAAAAAGTGCAGAGGTGCAGGAGTTAGATGAACAATTAAAAGCTGCGAAAAAAGAGTTGTTAAAGCTTACTGACGAAGAATTACCTGCGTCTATGGCCGAAGTGGGTCTTGCGTCGTTTACCTTGGACGACGGATCTAAGATAGACGTAAAGCCAACATATGGTGCAACCATATTGGTAAAAAATCGTCCGGCTGCTTACGAGTGGCTACGAAACAATGGTCATGACGACATAATCAAAAACACAGTGTCTTGCGACTTTGGAAGAGGAGAGGACGATATGGCCTCTGCTTTTTATGCGCTTGCACAGAAAGAAGGTCATGTACCAAAACAAGACACAGGCATCCACCCACAGACTTTGAAAGCGTTTGTGCGTGAACGTGTGGAAAACGGGGATGAATTCCCTATGGACTTATTTGGTGCGTGGGTTGGTCAACGCGCTGTTATCACAAAGGGGAAAAACTAATGGGAACCAAAGTAGCTGAAAAAAAAGAAACCAATGTCGTAGAGTTTGATATTTCTATGATGGAAGCCGACGCGGGTGTTGGTGTTGCTAACATGGGACAGGACGATCTTGCATTGCCCTTTCTCAAAATACTTTCAGGTCTTGATCCACTTTTGGATGAGTTGGAGGAAGCCAAGCGAGGAGATTTATACAATACCGTAAGCGGTCAGATCTTCAAAGGGAAAGAGGGTCTTTCTCTTATTCCATGTGCGTACCAAAGGCGTTTTATCCAATGGGCACCGCGTGGGTCAGGTACTGGTGCACCGATTGCAATCTTTGACACAGAGTCTGAGTGTCCAAAAGTTGAAAGAAACAAAGACGATAATAAAGATTATGTCATTGGTGGAGATGGATCATACATCGAAGAGACCCATCAGCATTTTGTCTTAATCGTTGGTGAGGATGGATCTGTTGAAACAGCCTTGATTGCTATGAAATCTACAGCTTTGAAGAAGAGCAGAAAGTGGAATAGCATGATTGCCTCTGCCACCGTGCAGGGCAAAAACGGTCCGTTCACTCCACCGCGTTATGGTTTTATTTATAAAGCTAAGACTGTGATGGAGGAGAACAGTAAAGGAAGTTGGCACAACTGGGAAATCTCGCGTGACAAGCAGGTTGACGATGCTGCAATATATGTCCGCGCAAGAGACTTTGCACAAAGCATCGACAGTGGAGATGTTGTAGTTAAGCACCAAAACGACGACGGACAGGAAAAGTCGGACGAAGTTCCGTTCTAATCCAACGGGCGGCGCAAGCCGCCCACTTTCTTTGAGGTAATTATGTCCGTCCAACAATTTTCAGCCATCTTTGATGGGCTGCAAGAGGCATATGGTACATATCGTGTCGATAAGCAGCAATCAAACGGCAAAAACACAGGGAAAGCCGCAATAGTTCGCGAACAGCGTACCGCAAAAATGTGGCGAGAACACCTTTCAGGAAAAGGTGCTTCTTTGGGAATTATTCCCATAAACGCAGAAAATAAATGCAAGTGGGGTTGTGTTGACGTAGATCAATACCCGCTTGACCATAAACAATTAGTAGAAAAGATAAGACGATTGAAACTACCTTTGGTAGTCTGTCGATCCAAATCTGGTGGAGCGCACTGCTTCCTGTTCTCTGTAGAATGGGTAGAAGCGTCAGATATGCAAAAGTCTTTACAGAATATAGCTGCGGCTCTTGGGTATGGCGGTAGTGAAGTTTTTCCAAAACAGGTAAAGTTGCATTTAGATCGGGGTGATGTTGGTAACTTTTTAAACTTACCGTATTATAACGCAGAAGAGGGTCTACGATACGCTATTCTGGATGATGGTACGTCTGCTACGCTTGAAGAGTTCTTTGAGCTTTACGAGACGCATAAGCAAACACCAGAACAAATCATAGCCCTTCAGGTTACTAAAGAGTCAGATGGTGACGCTTTCAAAGACGGTCCCCCGTGTTTGAAAGTTCTTGCCCGCATGAAAATATCAGAGGGTGGGCGAAACAACGGCCTGTTTAATGTCGGCGTATACTTACGAAAGTCTAACCCAGATACATGGGAGTCAGAGATCCTACGTTACAATAACGATTTTTTTGAACCACCGTTGCCCCTTAACGAAGTCAACCTTGTAGCTAAACAGGTGCAGCGCAAAGAATATGCTTATAAATGTTCTGACGCTCCCATCAATGCATATTGTAACAAAGATGTTTGCCGAACACAAAAGTTTGGCGTTGGGGCTGCCGCTTCCGGAGTGCCTATCGCAAATCTGCGTAAATACAATTCAACACCGCCTGTTTGGTTTTTGGATGTAAACGGTGAACCACTTGAATTAGACACAGAAGCTTTAATGAGTCAGCCGTCATTCCAAAAGGCATGTATGGAGCAACTTAACGTAATGCCTCGTTCTATCAGTAAGATACAGTGGGAGGGGCGTATTAGTGCCCTGCTCAGTGAAATGTCTGAAAACGAAAGTGCTATCGTTGAAGTGGCAGAGGATGCCAGTATCCACGGTCAGTTTTACGACTATCTGGAAGAGTTCTGTGTATTGCTTCAAACCGCGCAAGACAAAGAAGAGATCTTGCTCCGCCGCCCTTGGACAGATGAGGAGACTCAGCTTACATACTTCAGGTTGAAAGACTTTGAGGCGTTTCTTAAAAAGAATAAGTTCTTTGAACTCAAGTCGCATAAGATTGCACAACGACTACGGGANATAAACGGAGAAAGCTTACTTCTTAAAATCAAGGGCAGACCTGTCCGCGTTTGGAAGATCCCCGCTTTCGAAAANGGAGACATTGATATTGCAACACCTATGTTTGCNACCAAAGGGGAGGCACCATTCTAATGTTTAGAATATTCGGCCCGCCCGGAACGGGAAAGACTACGACGCTTTTNAANATGGTAGACAAAGCACTAGAGGCGGGCACTCCGCCTCAAAGCATTGGCTTTCTAGCTTTTACTCGTAAAGCAGCAAACGAAGCCAAGGAGAGAGCCGCAAAGCGTTTTCGTCTAGATCCAAAGAAAGATCTACAATATTTTCGAACGCTTCACAGCTTTGCTTTGTCCTTATCTGGCATAAGACCAGAGCAGATAATGCAACCCGCCGACTACACCGAACTAAGTCAGGTTATAGGTATTCCATTGGTTACCGGACGAAACAATCTTATTGAAGAAGATATACCAGAAATGGTGAAAGCTTCTGATCCAATTCTAAGTCTCATAAATCTGGCNCGGCTTCGAAAGGTATCTTTGCGAAGCCAGTACAACGCGAGCACCATAGAATATGATTGGAATACAATTAACCACGTTGATAGATGCTTACGCAAATATAAGTATGAAAGTGGGTTGTACGACTTTACCGATATGCTTCAGTCTTTTATCGATAAAGGTCACCAATACTGTCCTAAATTCAACATTTGTTTTCTAGACGAAGCGCAAGATCTGTCGCCCATGCAATGGGACATTGCTCACCTGATAGAGAAAAAAACTGCCAAAATGTATTGTGCAGGAGATGATGACCAAGCCATATACAAATGGGCAGGGGCAGATGTTGACCACTTTCTTAGCTTGGAAGGTGCGTCAGAGACATTGCAACAATCCTACAGAATACCGTCTAGTGTTCATGCGGTAGCCGAAACCATAGCAAAAAGAATTAGATTTAGATATCCGAAAATTTACAAGCCTCGCGAAGAGCGTGGACTTTGCACCAGAGTTACGCAAGTTGCAGAGTTGGATATGAGCGAAGGCTCTTGGCTTATATTAGCGCAAGCGGGTTACCAATTACAGCCCGTGGCCTCTGACCTAAAGTCTTTTGGATATCTGTACGAATATCGCGGTTCACGATCCATAGGTGAAAAGTTAAGTGACGCCGTCAACGGATGGACAGATTTACAAAAAGGTAGAGAAGTTCCCGTAGATACCGTAAGAAACATTTATAGTTTTATGTCCACAGGCAACCGTATAGCGCGTGGCTATAAAAAACTAAAAGGTGTGCCAGATGATGAGTTGGTAAACATAGATGATCTACAGATCCAACATGGACTTATTGCAACAAAAGACATGATCTGGTCTACAGCTATGGATAGAATACCAGATAAAGACAGGGCATACATTACAGCCCTCTTGCGTCGTGGAGAAAAGTTCAATGGAGTGCCTCGCATATCTGTGTCCACGATCCACGGGTCAAAAGGTGGAGAAGCAGATAACGTTGTGTTGTTCACAGACCTGTCACCCGCCGCAGATAGTACAATGAGAATTGCGCCCGACGATGTTCACCGTGTTTTCTACGTCGGCGTAACCCGTACAAGGAAGAACTTGTACATAGTAGAACCAGAAGACGCGACAAGGAGTTACGACATATGAAACGTGACGAAATATTGAGGCAAGCAGAAATCCTGATAAACGGGGATCGCGCCGCTGACTATGGCGACGCAAAAGAAAATTTTAAAAACATAGCGGACTTATGGTCTGTTTACTTGGGAACACCTGTCAATCGTCAAGACGTTGCCGTCTGCATGATACTGGTGAAAGCCGCTAGACTTATGGGTTCCAATAAACCGGACTCATGGATCGACATATGCGGATACGCCGCCTTGGGAGGTGAAAAATGAACTGTTGGCATTGCAAAACAGAACTTATCTGGGGCGGAGATAATGACTGCGAAGATCATGAGGGCTTTTTAATGGAGACAAACTTGAGTTGTCCGAAATGTGAAAGTCTTGTTTTAGTATATTTACCCAAGGAGACGCACGATGAGCCTACAGATGGCGATGTTTCCACCGGAGAATGAGTGGATTCCACCAAGTGAGTTACCAGATCTTTCAAACGCAAAAAAAATAGCGATAGATTTAGAGACAAAAGACCCTAATATTAAGAACTCCGGACCCGGTTGGGCAACGGGTGATGGAGAGGTTGTCGGCTACGCTGTTGCTACAGAAAATTGGAAAGGTTACATACCTGTCCGACACTTTGGTGGTGGTAATATTTGTGAGAAACAGGCAAACCGTTGGCTGAAGAAAGTCTTCGAAAGTCCCGCTGATAAAATTATGCACAACGCACAGTACGACGCGGGTTGGGCACGGCGTATGGGCTTTACCATCAACGGCAAGATTATTGATACAATGGTTATAGCCTCGTTGCTTGATGAAAACAGATTTAGTTACACGCTCAATTCTCTAGCGTTTGATTATTTAGGCAAAGTAAAATCAGAGAAACAACTGGTAGAAGCCGCAAAAGCTTTTGGCGTAGATCCCAAAGCAGAAATGTGGAGACTGCCCGCCATGTTTGTCGGACCCTATGCAGAAGCAGACGCCGAATTGGCATTAGAACTTTATAATTATTTTTCTGTTGAAGCGTCAAAGGACGGCCTTACAAGTATCGTTGATATCGAAACACGGCTCTTGCCCTGTCTGGTGGACATGACTTGGCGTGGTGTTCGTGTCGATATGGATCGTGCAGAGCGTACAAGAAACGATCTTCTCAAACGAGAGAAGCAAGTTTTAAAAAAAATAAAGGATCTTGTTGGGTTTAATGTAGAGATCTGGGCGGCGCAATCCATAGCAAAAGCCTTTGAAGAAGCGTCTCTTCCTTATGAACGTACAGAAAAAGGTCAGCCGTCTTTTACAAAAGGGTTTCTTTCTGATCACCCGCACGAACTGGCACAACTTATCGTGCAAGCCAGAAACCTAAACAAAACGTCTGGCACGTTTATCAACACTATTCTCAAGCATTGCCGATCAGATGGACGCATACACGCGCACATTAATCAAATTAGATCTGACGATGGCGGCACGGTTTCTGGACGAATATCTATGAACCACCCCAACCTTCAACAAATTCCGGCACGAGATCCAGAACTGGGACCAATGATACGCAGTCTGTTTCTACCGGAAGAAGGAGACCAGTGGGCGGCTATAGACTTCTCGCAACAAGAACCACGGATCTTGGTTCACTATGCACATTTGTTTGGTGAACAAAGGAACCGTCCGTTGAAAGGAGCCAAAGAGTTTGTGGACAGTTATAACGAAGACAGTAGNACAGACTTTCATACNATGGTTGCAGAGATGGCGCAGATCCCNCGTAAGCAAGCCAAAACAATTAATCTTGGCATGATGTACGGTATGGGCGTTAACAAACTGGCGGATCAATTGGACATACCCGTAGACGAAGCCAAAGACATAGTCGGTCAATATCACGAGCGGGTGCCTTTTGTTAAAGCTTTGATGAACGGTGTTATGAACAGACTGAACGAAAAGGACAGTCGCGGTGCTTTACGTTCCTTGCTTGGACGTAAGCTACGTTTCAATCTCTGGGAGCCAGATAGCTTTGCCATGAATAAGGCTCTTCCTTATGAAGAGGCGGTAAAGACGTATGGAGATACCACACGTTTGAAACGTGCGTATACCTACAAGGCTTTGAACCGCTTGATTCAAGCGTCTGCGGCGGACATGACCAAAAAAGCTATGGTGGACATATATGAAAGCGGTAGATTACCCCTTATTCAAATCCACGACGAGATAGCAATGTCTGTTAAAAATGAAGAAGACGCAAAAAGTATTGCCAAAATGATGGAAAATGCAGTACCATTAAGTGTGCCTAGCCTTTGCGACGTAGAAGTCGGCCCCTCTTGGGGTGAATCCGTCTAAGGCTTATGGTTATACTGCTCGACATGTCCTAGCAAAAGGACCTCGCAACTTCCGCCGATGTAAAAATCGGCGGATTTTTCTTGCTATTTCGCATAACATCCTATATTGTTTTACAAAAGTAGAGAGGTTTATATATGGACACCGATAAATGGAAAAGCGTTCTCGTTCCGATAGAAGTTTACAGAGAAATAAAAGAGATTTCTCAGAAGGAAGGACGCACGATTAGTGGTCAACTTAGAATAATTTTTGAAAAGTATAAGCTTGAGCAAGAAAACGCTTGACTTATCGCATACAATCATATATCTGGGACGTACCTCATATTAAAAAGATATGGACGCGCCTCAGTTATCTACCATAACAGATACTGGGGCGTTTTCATGTCTGATACTACTAACCAAGATAGCTACGTTATAGCTATAAAAGAAGCNAACAAACTAATCGATCAGCTAATCGATGACGATCTTGACGCGGGAGCCGCGTACACCGGACTCCTCGTTGGAGTAATTTACAGATTAATCCTTGGAAGTCCTGACAAACAAGACGTAACAGGCATTATTGGCAATGCAATGGCGTCTGCATCCGCCCATGTAGAGATGCAAGAACACATTTTATCAGATATACATTGACTTTCTAATACTTCTCCCATATACTCCTATACATTATCTTATGATGAGGAGTAAGTTATGGCTAGAAAAACTATGAAAGGAATGAAAAAGATTGACTTGAATGACAATGCGTCTTTAGGCGAACGTTTAAGTTTTATAAATCGTGCTCAACAAGGTTTTATGACACATAGCGGGCGTGGTCATGGCCGGAAAACGGCGCATGGCCGTGGAAAAAAACCCGCTAATCAACCGACAAGACGAGAGATGCTTTACTTTGTACGGGATACAGTACGGAGTCTAAGAGAGGCTCCCGCAAGGCCACTACCTAACAACTTGGTGCCCGCGACAACTCACGATTTTGCAAACACTTTAGCAAGAGACCTTCAATTTTTTGATTGCAGTGAATTAACAGATTATATTGAAGCCAACATTCGTGAAATGTATCCGAATAGACAGGTTCCCCCCAGTCCTAAAGTAATATTGCCCGCTCCGGCGGTTGGATTGTATGTAAACAATTGGCCGGATGTTGATCCGTATACTAGGGAAGAAGATGGAACTTTTGGAGAAGTCCTGTTTGTTTGCACACCTCGTTTAAATAATGGAAGCACAACAAATTTTTCAATTACGGTTCTTACGCGCAACATAGATCAGGGCAGAGTGATGCCTTTTCCAAATTTTCTGGGGTCTATTGATAGCGATAAAGGTGAATTTGGTATCCGGCCTAATATGACGGGTTCTGAAGAAAATACATATGAAGCATGGTCTTTAAGGCTAGTTGCGGGTTATTTACAAACCATCAACAACCCGCGGTTTGTAAGACAGAGCAGAAAATCAGTAAGCCAAATGAAAAAACATTCCCTCAAAAAAGTCCTTCGCGACTTCATAGCAGAACAATGGAACATGGTATCGTGGAACGTCGATAAAGCCGTTGATGCCAAACATTACGAAGAAGGAAACGGTGGACGGCAAGGTCTACATTTCAGACGCGGTTTTTTTCGACGCGCCGAATCTCACTGGCAAAACGTACAAATGATCGATGGCGTCTGGAGACAATGGATAGAAGGATATGAAGCGGGGCACCCCGCCTTTGGCGTTTTAAAAAGTTATCACCTACCGAGGAAGGATTAATTATGATAGATGATCGGATTTGCTTGTTTTATGTCGCAGACCGTGTGCAAGATATAGTAGACGGGGAAACAACGGCAGAAGAGTTCTTGCGTGAACTCAACCAAAATATAGGCGTTAATACACGTTGGAAACGAAATAACCCCGACGCACTAACCGCGGATCTTCCGCCAATAAAAGGGAAAACAAAAGCAAGAAAGAAGTATCGATAATGGGTGACGAACAATTAACAGAGTGGCAAGCCTCCATGTTGAAATTTTTAAAAAGACAAGTGGATAACCTCAAAGACGAAAGCCGAAGAGAAGATGCACGGCCACGAATCGAACAAGAACTTTTTGCCGCTTACGAAGAACTCGACGACTTCGTCGATAAGTTAAAAGAATCGGGCGTAAAAATCGAACACCGGAGAAGATCTTGGATACATTAAAAGAAATTTTAAAACGTTTGGAAAAACAATACGACGACATCGAATGGGATTGCGGAGTCGATGACCCGCGGCTCGCGGATCTCGCGAAAGAGATTGCCTACTATCGAAAGTTGGACGAAGACGGCGTTGTGTTTGAACCGGACTTTTAGTCCGTCTTACGTTGTTAGACCAAAAATTAGACCTAACAGTTGACATAAAAAATAAAAACTGTAGTATTCCAAAGATTGCTTAGTTCTGTGATATCAGATTAAGGGGTGTATGACTGGAGTCATGCGCCCCTTTTACTTTTCTATTTATTTTTTGAGTTTGGTTTTTCCTCTAACAATTTTATGTAATAAAATTGTAGCACCTCACAAAAAACTGTCTATAGCATATGCGACATATCGCATACTAAAAACGACATTGATGAAAATAAATTTAAAAACAATAACTTAGGGTGCGACACTTTGTCGCATTTTAATATATGGGATTTTATGATAAGATCTTATATAGGCTAAAGTTATGCCTTAACGTTATTTGACAATTGAATATTTCATCCGACTAGAGAATTGTTTCATGTGAAACATTACCTCGATCATGTCAGTATCATCTTTTTATTTGAGGAAATAAAATGAAAATCAAAAACGTTAATAATTCAACTTCAGATGTAAACCGTTATTGTGGACCCGCTGTTATCAGTGCAGTCACTGGCATGACAACCGGAGAAGCCGCAAGGCTGATTCGACATGTCAGCGGTCAAAGGAAAGTGACAGGTTCTCATACCTTTCACGTTCTTCGAGCCTTGGCACTTTGCAACATTCACAATAGGAAAATGACGGTACGAACCGCGTTTAGCGCTCCGACGTTAAATCAATGGCTCAAAGGTTCAAAAGATATGCGAACCTCTGGCCGAGTTTTCCTGATCGTTGCAGGTAATCACTTTCAGTTGGTCGAAGGCCGACGATATGTTTGCGGAAGAACACGAGACATAGTCAGCGTTCGAAGTAAACTGGTGAAGCGACGATGTCGAGTCGAAACGGTTCACGAGCTAATCAGCGAAGGTAGAATACAAATACCAAACGCGGCTCGTAAGCCAGTAGACCACGCGGCCAGTAATAGAGCTAAAGCACAACGCTTGGCTAAAAAGATGGACGTCAAAATCAATATCGAAAGGCACGGAAGCTATTATGGCTATGGCGAGCGCTTTACCCAGTATTGGGTCGAGGGATACAAAGACGTCGATGCCAAAGGCGAGCCTATGGACTTTTCTCGNGAGGGAATTCTCGACGGCCATTGCGCTTACGACTGGGGCGAAGTTCTTGAGAAGCTCGATGCTATTGCAGACTATCGCAAGGAGCATGGATACAACATCAAGGAGGACGCGTAATTGAACAACGAACCCCGCTTCACGGCGGGGTTTATTTTTTGTCTTGACGTATGTCCCATAATGTCCCATACTTGGAATATCTTTTTATAGGAGGATAAAAATGCCAAAGTTTAAAGTTACAGCCACAAAAGATGTTGGTTTCGAAGCAATAATAGAAGCCGACAACGAAGAACAAGCGTGGGCAATAGCCCGTGAAGATGAAATAAAAAACGAAGAACCTGATTGGAAACAAACCGACGACGGACACGATTGGACGTTGGAACATATCTGGGAAGTTGACACGCGTTTTAAAGTTACCGTTACCCAAACCAACGTCTTCTTCATCAATCAAGATGATTTCGACGAATGGGACTTAGAACCTACCGCCGAGCAAGCAAAACGTATTGCCACCGATGAACGTATCTGGGATGAAAACCAATCGGGGGATGATACCTATTCGGTAAATATTGAAGCGGAGGAGGTGCACTAATGGAAAAAGAAGCCATTCAATTCTTACGGGCATATGCTCAAGATCTGCGATACACCATTTCGCAACGCTCCGTCGATGTTGTCAACTTCAATACATGCGGAACACCAGAATTTAAGACGTTAAATGAAGCAATCAGTTACCGTCAAAAATTACTAAACGTTATACGGGAGTTGGAAAAAGAAAATTCCGACGAATGGATCTTGGATGGTAGAGTACCATACCAAATTGTAAAGGAGTAAAATTTATGAAAGTAAAAATGACGCCCAAATTGTGGAACGCCGTCATCGTCGCAATTGACAATGACCTCAATGAATATCATTCAATGGGAACAAGTGGAGACCCTGAGTTAGATATCCGTTATGGAAAAATGCTCCAAGCACGAGGCTACATCCTTCAACAAATGAGGGATACAAACAATGACTAACTTCAATCCCGAAAAAACCTACTGGGCAGGTAATGGACGGTACGAAATACCCCTCGCACGGCTCATCAACCTAATCGATGAAAAATCCGTTAAACGAGCACCGTTCGATTTCTATGTTCCGAGTTCATCAACAGGCGGAAAAAATTACCACCTAGAAAGACTCCGTAAAGCAAATAACGCTTACTACCGTTGGTATAACGATGGAGACTCAAGCTCGATTCTTACTAAAGGTGCCAGAAACCTCGGTTTCTATGCCGCGAACCACGAGTCAATCGAAGCCGTCATTAACGTTAAAATACTTGCCGCGTGGCACGAACAGTTTGGAGAGGAGAACGCCAATGCGCTTTGAAGTTGATTTAGATTTGTCTGTAAGACGAACTGTTTATGTGGAAGCATCCGACGAAAACGACGCGATAATTAAAGCCATGCAAGAGGGTAAAAATTTAGTTGGCGCGTATGACGTAGACGTTGAAGGTATAAGTGAGGTGAGCGATGCCTAATCATTGTTATCAACAGGTACGGATTGAAGGAGTGCATAAACTGGTCAGGTTGTTGTGGAACGGATTAACCGAAAACGGCTTTGAAAACGGTTGTGCAAAAAACCCACAATTTAATCAGTTAATCATTCCTATGCCCTTCGAACTTTGGGATGGTGCAGAATGCGATTGGTACGATTGGAGAAATGAAAATTGGAATACCAAATGGGAAGTTTGCCAAGTAGAAATAGTGGAAGAGATTACAAGAGAAAATTACACTGAGTTTTCTTTTGATGCTTACACCAAATATTGGTTTACATTTAAATGTTGGACAGCTTGGGCACCGCCCGTTCCCGTTTGGCAAACCTTGTATAAAATGGGAATAGAAGTAAATGCAAGCTATGAAGACGAAGGAGGTGGGTTTGAGGGCACTTTTATCGAAGGTAAAAATAAATCGTGGCGGCCATATCTAAAGGAAGTTGTTTCTAATGGGTGATGTAAATTATAGAATGATGTGTGAACCCAATAAAATAGACTACAAGCTTTTACGAGAACAATATAATTGGCTTTGCAGTTTGCCAGACTGTGACGAAAAGATTGGGCTACAAAATTACTTAGAGGAAGTTTTAAATCAAGAAAAGGAATAAAATGATTAAAAATTTTGGAGACTTAGTTTTTGCTCTTGTGGTTATAGCAATGGTTCTCATTTGGATAATCGGAGTTTTAACAGGACACTGGTAATTTAAAGGCGGTACAAAGGTATCGCCTTTTACTTATATAGAGGAAAAATAAAAAAAATAATTTTTGCGTTTAGGGGGTGTTACCCGTGTTACCGTGTTACTTTTGTATCTATCTATATATAAATAAACAATTTTCTGGTAACTTTTTTGGGTAACACCTTTATTTTATTGGTGTTACTTTTGCCATTCTTATATATATTCTTATATATTCTCACACTAGATTTAATGTTTTTTGCTTGTTATGTCTCGATTTATAGCAAAATAAAGAGGATAAAATGGTTACTTCACCATCAATTCCAAAGGGTCTGGTGTTACGCCCAAAGAAAAAACCCACCGGAAAACGTTATACAAAGCAAAATCCGGATGAGGCTAGAGGTCGAAAGCGTTTAAACGAAAACTCACCTCTGACACGAAAACAAGAGAAATTTGTAAAAGAACTGGTTTCCAATGATGGAACCATCACTATGACAGAAGCGGCAGAACGAGCGGGATATACTTCCAAGTCTGCTCCTGTTCGAGCTTCCCAGATGACAAACCCTCATATTAGCCCACACGTTTGTGCGGCAATTAAGAAATATCGAGATGAACTTGATTCGAAATTTGGTGTCACTTACCAAAGGCATGTTCGAGATCTGCAAAGGATTAGAGACATGGCGATTGAAAACGGTGCGTACAGTGCCGCCGTCCAAGCTGAATATCGAAGAGGACAGGCGCAAGGTGATATTTATGTGAGCAAGTCTGAAGTCCGTCATGGAAGTATCGATAGCATGAGCAAAGAGGAAGTCCAAAAAGCTTTGGACGAATTAAAAAGAACGTATGGAGCAATTGACATTACCCCAGACGAAGAAGGAAGCGGCACTATACCAACAATTGAAGGCAGCTTCGAAGAGGTCAAAGCGTAGGTTAATTCTTACGCGAATAGAAAACTGGGCAAGCCAAGGTATTCCAGATCTTTTGATTTGTGATGAAAAAGGTAAGTTTCATTTCGTCGAGTTAAAGTTTTGCAAAGCCAATGCGGTCAAGCTTAGTCCGCACCAAGTTGCTTGGCATGTGAGACATAAACATTCTAGCTGTTGGACATTGGTAAAAAAACAAAACAAGGCGGACAGTGATCCGTTTCTTTTTTTGTATCATGCAGAACAGGTGGTTGATTTAAAAACCAACGGTTTAAAAACCAAACCAGTTTTGCAGCAAGAAAAGAAATTTGTTTGGGATGACGTTTTCAACTTGATTTCTCCTACTTAATCCCATAAACTCCTACATATCTAATTTTATGAGGAGAGATTTATGCAGTTTAACTGTACCATTGAAATGGAGAACGATGCTTTCAAAGGAACTGAACCTTTGACGCATCCAATTTTAGAAGTAGCCAGAATACTGACAGAATTATCTGAAGATTTAAAGAATGAGTTCCATATCTGGACTGTTTTGGACAGTGATACTTCGTGGGATGGATACTTGAGAGATAGAAACGGTAACAAAGTTGGTCACTATAAAGTAGAAGGGGTCAATGATGTATGATTTTGATCAAGATCCGAAGAGGGTACAAGACACCTTGTTTTGTAGCATGAGCGCACATTTTCTTACCAATGAATTGCCAGTTGAGGCGATTGACTGGGAACATGAAAAAATAGAAAAATGGGTTGAGGAGAATAGATGGGAGCCTTTTGAGTATTGGGATATCCACGATTATATTGAATTAATCGAAGCGGCCTCGTATCATGCTTGGCTATTTATGAAAAATAATTTTGAAGAAATGGTAAAAAAGGAGGAAAATTAATGAACCATTTTGAACTTGAACGTCACTTAATGAGTGATTTAAGCTTTATGCAAGATAAGCTAGAATTATTGCAAAGTGCGATTAACAGTCCAGATATGGACAGCTTTTTTGATAAGGCCGGAGACGGGGTAAACCATCGTCGGAAAATTGTAGAAAATTCAAAGACTGCAATTAGCTATCTAAAAATAATTCAAGATATCTGGCTTATGGCGTCAAATTCGGAACGTGAAAAACTTTTGGAACGTTTTAATAATTTGTCGGAGGTTGCTAATGTTCCTACTTAATTGGATTGGCCGACTGTTATACGGCAAAGATTATGACCGCTTGTATAAAGAAGCAAACAAACCAAAGAGACGCCGTAAACGATAACCAAAGAAGCCCCGCTTGACGCGGGGTTTTTTATTTCGTAACATATGGGAATAATCTTATATGAGGGTATAAAATGATTGAAAATACAATAAATGAATTTATCAAAGATATTCATAACGCAGAAAGAAAAGCGAATGATTTACGTCAAGAGTTAAAAGACGTGCAATGGAAAATGAACAAACTTTCGCAATGGTTTACTTATGGTGGTGCAATTTCTTTTGAAGAATATTTAAAAGGATCGGACAATGCTTAGAACAGTTGAAACATCGCGGGCAAAAAAAACCGCCGGAATAGCTGTTACATATAGAGCGGGGGAAAATGACATGTTTGGAACGTGTCCCGCTAATTGCAATTTAAACGATAGCGGTAAAGGCGCGGGGAAAGTTGATAAAGAATATTTAAACGCTTTATTAAACGCTAAACCAAAAAAAGGTTTTTCCTTTACTTATTCGCATTTTCACTGGTCTCACTGGGTTCGAGCGATGAGAAAATTTAACAAGACTGTTATCAATTACAGCGCGGATAGCATTAACGAAGCTTTAAAAAGTTTCGCCGCTAATATTCCGACTGTTATGGTTTTCCATAATGATCAATGGCATGGCAAAAAATCAATTCGATTAAAACCGAATGGATATAAACAAGAGAAAAACAATGCTATTCCGGTTTTAAGATGCCCCGCGGAATATCGTGATATTTCTTGCATTAATTGCGGGAACGGCGTTCCGTTATGTGCTCGGACAAATAGAAAATTCATAATTGGTTTTACCGCGCACGGTGTTAACAAAAGAAAAGCGGCCAGTTCAATCGAACAAGGCGGATGTTATGGGGCGCAAGGGAATTGCCGTATATGGTGGAAAGATACCGCCAAAAGCGATCAACCCGACGAAACTGACGGGCAAAAGCTTTTGCGTTTTGTTAAATCTATTCCGGTTCGTTCAATTATCCGGCACCATGTGGCGGGGGATATAGGGGAAAGCGTATGACTAAGGAACGGGCAAGGGAAATTTTAAAAAAATCCGGCGTTTTTGGTAATTTTAAAATAGACAAAAATGAGGAAGCTTATGTTCGTCAAATTTGGCTTGATCATCCGAATGGCAATATGTCCATTTATTCAACTCTTTTGATGATTGCATACGGTTATAAACGGGCATTAATTCATATAGATGATGATTTAAATTGGCGGTAAAACTTTTAAAATTTCTACTTGCATAATATGCGAGAAAATACGATAATAAGCGAGCGGGTAATTCCGCCCGCTTTTTTTTATGAGGTAAAACATGAATATTGAGAATTCAAAAGGAACATTGCAGAACTTACTTTTAAAGGTTCAGGAACAACACAACAGAAGCGCGGATTTTCTTGCTTCTACTTCTAATTTGCAAAAAATTACAAACGACGAAGGCAAGCCCCAAATAGTCATCGAAGCGGCGGGCGGGGAACCGACTAGAGTTTTAGACGTTAATGATCATGCTTTTGGACAAATTGCCCAAAATGTTGAAATTGACACTAGAACGGCCAGACGTTTGCAAGAAAAAATCCCGCATGAATATGACGGGGTTGTGAATGCCTTGTTTCAAAAAGAACCTACTAATCGAATGGTTCGAACCTTTTTGGATACTGATGAAACATCCGGAACCGTTCGCGCTTTCGTATCTGATAAATTTAAAACTTTTGATAATAAACATTTAGTAGAAGCAACCTTACCGGTATTGATGCAAAGTGATGCCCAATGGCGAGTCGTTAATGGTACTGTTACAGATAAGCGGCTTTATATACGTCTGAAAAGTGAAGTTCAGACGGGGGAAGCGGCCGTTGGGGATTTAATGGCTAACGGTATTGGATTAAGTAATTCTGAAGTGGGCGCGGGAAGTGTTCAGGTTTATCAACTATTCTGGACACTGGCTTGCATTAATGGGATGCAAACTGAAAACCGCAACCGCTCAAGCCATATCACTAGCGCAAGGGATAGCGCGGATTTTGGTTTACTGTCAGACGAAGCTAAAAACGCGGATAATCGTGCACTAGAATTAAAGCTTCGTGATTTGACCCGTGCATATGCTAGCCGTGAATTATTCGACGAAGTATTAGAGAAAATGAACCGCGCCCATAATGATGTTATAGAGGGCGATTTTCACGAAATACCCGAGCGCGTGGGAACTGTTTTAAAACTTACCAAAAAAGAAAACACGGACGTTTTAAATGGTCTCATTGCCACAATTGGGCAATCTGGTTTTGAAAACGGTAAACCAATAACTCGCGCTACTATGGTGAACGCATTAACGGCCGTTGCAAACAATTGTGACGCGGACGAAGTTGACACTTGGCAACAGCGGGGCGGAAAACTTTTAAATCTTAATGATCGTGATTGGAACCGAATTGCGGCATAAAAATTTAAAACTTTACTTATAAGATAAATCCTATATTAATGAGGGCGGGCAATCCCGCCCTTTTTTTATGAGGTATAAAAATGGAAAATTTAAAAAGTAATATTGATACACTCGAAGCGTTAGCGCGAGACTATAAAGAAACGCATCCCAGTACATCCCGTGATCTGGAATATGCGGCTTTTGATATTAAACTTTTGAAGGATCAAGTTTACGAATATAGAACCCGTCAGGAAAAACTAGACGAACGCGAAAAGAACCTTTCAAGTTCTTTGTTCGAGTATTTAAAGCCCCAGATTAAAACCTTTATTGCTCAAGAAATTGAACTGGCAATCGATGAAAGCCAGACTATTGATCAACTGGTAAGTGACGTCGATACCTTGCGCGATAATCTGGANAGTTTCGAAATAGACGAAGACAGCGTNAAAGACGCCGTNCGNGANNTGTTTAATTATGGGGACGTTTCAATNAAAGTAGAGGTTAACTAAAATGCGAACTTTTGAGCAATTTGTAGCTATCTCAACTCCGCTTGGATTAAAGGGGGACGCGCTTGATCGTTTTAACTGGGCAATGGAAAAAGGTTTATTGCCTGATGACGAAACGCCAGAAAAGGTTTTAGAGCACGTCTGTCAAAAGGAAGTGATTGAATATTGCACCGTAGACGGCGGGGTGTTGTTTGACATTGATGACGTCGAAATAATTTAATTGATCAATACGCGATAATATGCGATTAAATGGGCGGGGCAATCCCGCCCTTTTTTTATGTGAGGTAAAAATGAAAAACATTGAAAAAGAAATTTTACTGGAAACTTACCGCCCTTGGGTGAAAAAGCTTGGACAATGGCATTTAGCAGATGACGATGGAAAAACCCGTTGCGGTAAACCAATGCTCGGCAATAATTATGCAAAGTATATTCCAGAAGACGAACGCACCGAATGCCCCGATTGTTTTAAATAATCTGGGAATAATATCCCCTAAACGCCCGCCAGTTTCGCGACTGGCGGGTTTTTTATTTCTTTTTAAATCTTGCCGCCCCTCGTCCCTCGGACGTTGTCCTAAACGTACGGGGCGGGATCCGCGGGCACTGGATCGATCGACGCCGTCCCCAGTTCGTCGCCCGCCGTCCGCGGTTCGCGTTCCATCTGGGGCTGTCCATTGTTCCGGCAGCCGGAACAATTCCCCGCCCGTTTTGGTTCGCGGATCGCGGAAAATGTTTAAAAGTTTTTGCCTTCCGGTTTTTCCAGTCAGGATCCGGAACCGTGAAAAACGCCAAAGGATCCTTACAATATCGGGTCAAAATCCATGGAAAATTTGCCGGAGATCGCGATTTTTTGACCGCGGCGGGTGCTCTGCGGTCAGCGGGAGCAAGGGCCATGTTTTTGACAAATAATGAAATACAAAATAGAATGAGTTTTGTATAAAATTGCATAAAATCGCATAGGGTCCCCCGATGAATCAGACCATAGGTTCCGTTGAAGATAAGATGATGAAACTTCAGTTGCGTTTAGCGCAATTGGAGAAAAACGAATTAGCGCAAAATAATTTTTTATATTTTGTACATGCAATGTGGCCTGAGTTTATCTCTGGAAGACACCACAAAATCATCGCGGACAAGCTTCAAAGAGTNGCTTCCGGGGAGCTAAAACGTTTGATAATTAACATGGCTCCACGGCACACGAAGAGCGAGTTTGCATCCTTTTTGTTTCCGGCTTGGATGATGGGGCAGAATCCGAATATGAAGATTATTCAGGCGACGCACACGACGGAGCTTGCGGTAAATTTTGGACGTAAGACGAAGAACTTGATTGACAGTGATGAGTACAAGGAGGTGTTTCCGGAGGTCAAGCTTGCGGCGGACAGTAAGGCNTCTGGTCGGTGGGACACGAGCCGTGGCGGNATGTATTATGCTGTTGGTGTGGGTTCGAACTTAGCGGGTCGTGGTGGTGATTTGGTAATTATTGATGATCCGCATTCGGAGCAGACTGCGATGAGCAGTAGTGGATTTGATGATGCGTGGGATTGGTATACTGGGGGTCCCCGACAACGTCTACAGCCGGGAGGTAGTATAGTTTTGGTTCAGACGCGTTGGTCGGAGAAGGACATGACGGGTCAGTTATTGAGGGCGATGGCTAAAGATCCGTTAGCGGATCAGTGGGAGGTTGTTGAGTTACCTGCGATATTTGATGATGGCAAACCGTGTTGGCCGGAGTTTTGGAGTATTGAGGATTTGACCGCGGTTCGCGCATCTATTCCTACGAGTAAGTGGAATGCACAGTATCAGCAAAATCCAACGGGTGAGGAGAATGCGATTATTCCACGTGAGTGGTGGCGAGTTTGGGAGGGTGAGAAGATTCCTCAGTTACAGTATGTGATACAGAGTTTGGACACGGCGTTTACGAAGCGGGAGCGTTCGGACTACAGTGCGATAACGACGTGGGGTGTTTTTTTTCCAGAAGAGGGTGGTCCACCTAATTTAATCCTTTTAGATGCGAAGAAAGGGCGTTATGATTTCCCTGAGTTAAAGGCACTGGCGTTTGAAGAGTATCAGTATTGGGAGCCTGACACGGTTATTATTGAGGCGAAAGCAAGCGGACTGCCTTTAACTCACGAAATGCGTCAGACGGGAATACCTGTTGTAAATTTCACTCCGAGTAAGGGGAACGACAAGTTGACGAGGGTACATTCTGTGAGTCCGTTATTTGAGGCGGGTATGGTTTGGGCACCGGATGAGACTTGGGCGGAGGAGTTAATTGAGGAGGTTGCGGCTTTTCCGGAAGGGGAGTATGACGATTTAGTAGATAGCATGACACAGGCATTAATGCGGTATCGTCAGGGTAATTTTGTACAACTACCAACAGATGATTGGCAAGATGATGAAAAGTCTGCTACAGTGAGGGCATATTACTAGGAGAGTTCTATGGCGAGAGCACCTATTGGCGGACTAATGGACACGAACGTTCCATCACAATTGGATGAGGATGATCTGTCTGCAGAGTTAGAATTAGAGATACCTGATTCGAGAGAGACTCCTTTGATGCTTGAGGGCGAAGAGGAGATAGAGATTGTAACGGAGGAGGACGGTGGCGTTCTCGTAGATTTTGATCCTTCGGAAGAAAAAGAGGACATGGGCTTTAGCGAGAATTTGGCTGAAGGCATGGATGACCGTGAGTTAGGAGCGATATCTTCTGAATTGATGGGTGAGTTTGATGCAAACAAGGCCGGTCGTCAGGAGTGGGAAGATGCTTACACTGATGGTTTGGAGCTTCTTGGATTTAATTATGAGGAACGGACGGAACCGTTTCGTGGAGCCTCTGGGGTGACTCACCCGTTACTTGCGGAGGCGGCGACTCAGTTTCAGGCGCAGGCTTTTAATGAACTTTTACCTTCGTCGGGTCCCGTCCGTACTGCTATTTTGGGTGATGAGACGCGGGAGAAGCAGGATCAGGCTTCTCGTGTTCGTAACTTTATGAACTACTACATCACGACGGTAATGGAAGATTACACGCCTGACATGGATCAGATGTTATTTTATCTTCCATTGGCCGGTAGTACGTTTAAGAAGGTGTATTATGATGAAGTTTTGGGTCGTGCGGTAAGTAAGTTTGTCCCTGCGGAGCATTTAGTGGTTCCTTATGAGACTTCTGATTTAGACACTTGTTCAAACATAGCGCATGTCATTCGTATGAATTTGAACGATTTGCGTAAGCAGCAACTTGCGGGGATATACCGTGATATACCGGTTATTCCACAACAGTCTGAATCGGATGAAGTTCAGGGTGAATTGAACCGTATTACTGGTTTTGAGCCGAGTAGTGTGGATTATGACTGTACTTTGATTGAATTTCATGCGGATTTGGATCTGGATGGTTTTGAGGACATGGACGAAGATGGGGAGCCTACGGGTATTAAGGTTCCTTACATAGTAACGATTTCGCAGGATAATGGTCAGATTTTGTCGATTCGTCGTAATTATCGTGAAGATGATGAGTTGAAGCGCAAGATACAATATTTTGTACATTACAAGTTTTTACCGGGCTTTGGTTTTTATGGTTTGGGTCTGATACACACGATTGGCGGCCTCTCCCGGACCGCCACAGCGGCACTGCGACAGTTGATCGATGCAGGTACATTGTCAAATCTTCCTGCGGGTTTTAAAGCTCGTGGTTTGAGGATTCGTGATGATGACGATCCTTTGCAGCCGGGTGAGTTTCGAGATGTTGACGCACCCGGTGGGGCTATTAGAGATAGCCTCATGCCGCTGCCTTTTAAGGGTCCCGATCAGACACTGTTTAACTTGTTGGGTTTTGTAGTTCAGGCGGGTCAGAGGTTCGCGACTATTACAGATATGAAGGTTGGGGACGGTAATCAGAGCGCGGCTGTCGGCACAACTTTGGCTATGTTGGAGCAGGGCACACGGGTAATGAGTGCTGTTCACAAGCGGTTGCATTATGCGATGCGGATAGAGTTTAAGTTGCTTGCTCGTGTAATGAGTGATTTCTTACCGCAGGAGTATCCTTATTCTGTAGAGAATGGGGATCAGGCGATAATGGCGTCTGATTTTGATGATCGCATAGATGTGGTTCCTGTAAGTAATCCAAATACGTTCAGTCAGGCACAGCGTATAGCGTTGGCTCAGACCAAGATGCAGTTAGCGGGTGCGGCTCCGGAGTTGCATAACATGCATGAAGTATACCGTGATATGTATGAAGCGATTGGTGTGACAGATGTTGATCGTTTAATGAAGAAGGTTCCGGACGAAGAACCGGTGCCCACGGACCCTGCGTCAGAGAATATAAATTCTATGGATATGATAGAGTTAACGGCTTTTCAGGGTCAGGATCATCAGGCTCATATTATGGCACATTTGGTTTTTGCGTCCAGTCCTATGATTGGCGGTATGCCTCCGGTTGCGATGTCGATACAGAAGCATGTGATGGAGCATGTAAAGTTACAGGCCGAGGAGCAGGCTATGGCTCAGATGGCGCAGGCGGGTCCTGTTCCTGTAGAGCAGCAAGAGATGCAGATGCAGGCATTGATTGCACAGGGGATTGCACAAGGAATGCAGCAATTGAAGCAGTTAAGTGCACAAGTATCTGGTCAGGGACCCGATCCTCTGGTAAAGTTAAAAGAACAGGAGTTACAGATCAGGGCACAGGAACAGCAAGCCGATGCTCAGATCGATCAGGCAAAATTGCAGCTTGATGCTCAGAATCAACAGATGCGGGCCGAACAGTTTGATAAGAGGCTCGCGAGTCAGGAAGCGCAGACGGCGGCACGAATTGATAGCGCAATGCAGCGCGAACTATTGAAGCAAAGGGGTCAGTAATGGCAAGTGTTAAAATCGTAACGAATACACCAAAAGCGGCACAAACACCGCAAAATTTTGCTGATATTAAGGGTCAGGGGAAAATTCCTTACTGTCAGTTAGAGGATGTACCAACGCCTAATACGGCTAAAGCGAAAGTCACAACAGGCAAGAAGCGTGGCATGGGGGCGGCACTACGCGGCTCACGGTTCACTAGCGCTTAAAAAGGACAAGGTTATGCCAGAAAATACAGATATGGATTACTACAAAGGTTTGCTTGATATGATGGAGGCTGATGACCTTCGTAAAAGCACGTTTGAAATGAAACTGCTTCAGAAAAAAGCTAAAGAAGGCGTTGGCTCGGCAGGTAGTGCTATTGGTAAAAGAGCAACGGGTCGAGCTTCCTCAGATCCTAGTACTCCCTTAACTCCAAAAACTTCTGCTCCTAGAACAGCAAGAAAAAAACTTACCCCGCCTAAAGATAATCCCCGTACTCTTCGTCCGGGGGGACGAACAAGGAGAAGGAAAACTTCTGACGCTGACAAAAAAACTTTTACAGATCTTGAGCAAGGAGCCGACATTAAAAGAAAGGCGGCAGCGGTTCGTAAAAAGAAAGATCCAAAAAATCAATCTTTGCGACCTAGAGCTAAACCAAAGAATGCAACCTCTCTTAGACCAAAACTTAGGCCAAGTTAATGGCCGATAAACTGCCAAAAGTCAGCATTGCTGTTGTAGGTGTGGTAATCGCACAAATTGGCGGTTTTATTTGGTGGACGGCGCAGCAAGCAAGTACCATACAGAATCTTGAAGAGACTGTGAACGTTTTAACGGTAGAGAACAACGCTACTGATAGAACGAATCTTATTAGAGATGTTGAGAGAAATACTGAGGATCTTCAAGAAATCATTGATATATTATCTGAAGTGTATGAAGACATGGAAGATGCTGACAATGAAATCTGGGATGAGGTAGATTTAATTCACCAAGACATTGGTGGCATGGCGCAACACATGATGGCTATTGTTAAATTACAAGGTCGTATAGCTGTTTTGGAGAAAACTGTCGAGTTTACTCGCAAAGACGGTATGTAAAAATGGATCCGTTGACAATTTTGGCCGGACTCAAATCTGGTCTCGCGGCAGGCAAGACCGTCGCAAGTTTATCTAAGCAGATTGGACAGTTTTTTGATGCAACGGATGCAGCTAAGAAAAAATTACAAAAAAAGGGTGTGACCACCAAAGATGTAAATTCTATTGCTTTAGATCGTTGGGCTAAAGAACGCGAGGCTGCTCAAGCCGAAGAAGAATTGCGAGAGTGGGTAACTAATAATTTGGGTTTAAGCCAGTGGCAGGCTTTGCTTCGCATAAGAAAAGAGGTTCTACAGGAAAAGCGTGAGGCGGAAGCTCAAGCGAGAAGAGACGCTATNCAAAGACAAGAATTAGTTATTACGATAGTAGGTATTTTAGTTCTGCTAATTTTTACTTTTATAGGTGCCACGGGTTACTTGCATTACATGGGTTGGTTAGATGTGAGGGACTATTTCAGATGATATACGTTTTGGTTTTTCTTCATTTTGTAAATACAGATAGTTTAAAATATTATCAGATAGGCACATATTCGGACAAAGAAGAATGTCAGATAGAGGCAGAAAAGGCAAAAATAATGGTGACACACAACTCGATGAAGGTGGCTTGCCTAGAAGTGAACAGCCAACAATAGTGGATCATGGCAAGAAGTTTGCAGGTTATGATAAAAATGGTAAGTTGATTATATTGGGGTATAACAGGAAGATAGTACAGGAGTATTCAGATGCCCAAAGCAAAATACGATTTAAACGACAACGGAAAAATTGATCCTGAAGAGCGCGAAATAATGCTTGAAGATCGACGTAGGATCATGATTGACGCTGACGCCAAGCGTGATGCTCAACGTAGAATGGCATGGTTTAGCTTAACTGGTATGTTAGTGTTTCCGTTTGGCGTAGTTTTTACAGAGTGGATGGAGTTACCTAGAGCGTCAGAAATGCTTTCTAGTATGAGTAACATTTATTACGTCAGTATTGCTGCTATAGTTGCTGCTTACTACGGTTTTACAAACATGGGGTCTAACAAATGATAGGACAATTATTAGGGCCAGTTGCAGGTTTAGCCAGTAGTTGGCTTGATGCAAAAACTACAAAGCAAGCTGCAGAAGCTAAATTAAAACTTACAGAGGCNGAAGCNAAAGCTAAGATTTTGCTATCAGAAAAAACAAGCGTTGCCGATTGGGAACGGATAATGGCAGAAAATTCTAAAACTTCTTGGAAGGACGAATTTTTTGTTATTGTNTTGTCAATNCCATTAATTTTNGCNTTTATACCNGGNGCNGANGGTATTGTNGANAGNGGCTTTGAGCAGCTTCANAANGCACCAGACTGGTATTTTTACAGCTTGGGTATTGCAATTTCAGCCTCTTTCGGTGTGAAAGGGTACAAACAGTTCACGAGGAGAAAGTGATGTATACATACTTTGTTCAATCTATAGAAAGAATAGTAGATGGCGATACTGTAGACATCAATATTGACCTTGGGTTTAACCTCACCAAAAGAGAGCGTGTTAGGCTTGCGGGTATAGATACACCTGAAACTAGAACAAAAGATCTGGAAGAGAAAAGACTAGGTAACGAGGCTAAAGACTTTCTTGAAATTCATCTTATGAGAGCCACAAGGCTTACAGTTAAAACTGAAAAAGACGGTAAATATGGTCGTATGCTAGGTTGGTTGTACAAATCAGAAGAGGATGAGATGTCAATTAATCAGCTTATGATAGATAAAGGTTACGCTTGGGCTTATGATGGTGGCACCAAAGAAAAGAATTTAGAAGATCTTATGGCGAAAAGGGAGAGTATTGATGGCGTTTGAAGCCTTAAAATTATTACAAGAGAAGTGCGGCGTAAAGCCGGATGGGGCTTTTGGGCCAAATACGGCAAAAGCTATTGTTTCTCATTTTGAATTGTCTCCGGAACGTGGGGCACATCTTTTAGGTCAAACCGTGCATGAAAGCGGATCTTTTAAGTATACCTCAGAAAATTTAAATTATTCTGTAGATGCTTGTTTAAAAGTGTTTGGCAAGTATTTTAAAACGGCAGAAGAGGCAGAGCCTTATGCTAGAAACCCCAAAGCCCTTGCGGATAAGGTATACGGACACCGTGGCGGGAACGATGGACAAGGTTACGCTTGGCGTGGCAGAGGTTTCCTTCAACTCACGCATAGGGACAATTATAGAATGTTTGCAAGTGACATGAGGTTGCCAGAGGTAATGGACGATCCAGACATGGTAGCTCACGATTATGCGATGGATTCAGCCTTGTGGTTCTTCAAACGTAACAAAATATGGAAAATATGCGACGAAGGTGTCAATGATGATACTATTAAGCGTGTTACTAGGGTTGTTAACGGCGGTTACAACGGTTTAGATCACCGAATAAAGGAAACAAAAAAGATTTACGGGTGGTTAAGCTAGAACTTCTTGCATATCCTCTTAATTTTTCCTATAAAAAACTAGACTTTATAGGATTTTTTAAGAAATGAACGAAATTTTTATTGCGGAAGCCGTTTTTCGCATTATAAAAGAGCGTAGACAGGGCGTTGTTGACCTAATGATGTACGGCAATGTTAAGTCTATGGAACAATATCGTGAGCTTATGGGTAATATGGAAGCCCTGAGTCATGTGGAACAGGAACTCAAGAGCCTGCTAGATAAACAGGAGCAAAGTGTTGACTAAAGTTGACCTGACAAGCGTTAAAGACGCAGTAAAAAACCTTTCGGAAGCGTATGAAGCTCCAAAAGTGCTTAATCCAGATGCAATTGATGGTTCTTTATTGGACCGAATGCCGTCCCCCACTGGGTGGAGAATACTTATTTTGCCTTATAAAGGNAAAGGTAAGACAGAATCTGGGGTTTATTTACCGGATCAGATCGTAGAACAGAATAAAGTTTCTACGCAAGTTGGTTATGTTTTAAAAGTAGGTGCCTTGGCCTATCAGGACAAAGACAAATTCCCTGATGGACCTTGGTGTGCAGAAAAAGATTGGGTAATGTTTGCCCGATATTCCGGTTCTCGCTTCAATATTGATGGCGGAGAAGTAAGAATTTTGAATGATGACGAGATTCTTGCAAAAATTTCAAATCCAGAAGACATTTTACACTATTAAGGGGCAAAAATGGCAGAAGAACAACAAGTAGAGCTTGATCTTGACGGCGCAGAAGAAACTGTTGTCGATACAGAACAAGAAGCACCGGAAACGAAAGAAGCACCGCCTTCGGTAGAGGTTTCTTCCGACGCAGAACCGGACGAATTTCAAAAAGCTGAGAGCAATACGCAAAAACGCATAGATCGTCTCACTAAAAAGATGAGAGAGGCGCAAAGACGCGAGGAAGAGGCTCTGAGATACGCTAAGAGCGTTCAGGAAGAGGCTAATTCACTTAAAAAGCGTATGGATAGCTTAGACAACCATTACGTTAATGAGTACGAGTCTAGAGTGACTACGCAGATGAGCCAAGCGGAGACAGATTTGGCACGGGCTATGGAGCTTGGTGATACTCAGGCTGCGGTTGAAGCAAATAAAAAGATTGCTTCGTTAGCTATCGAAAATGATCGACTCTCTCAGGCAAAACTACAGCAAGAGCAAAGAGCGCAGGTGGTGGAGCAACCTCAACAGGTTCAACAACAACCACAACAAATGCGTCGTCCTGATCCAAAAGCAGAGGATTGGGCACAACGGAACGAGTGGTTTGGACAAGATGAGGCCATGACTTTTGCTGCATTTGGGATACATAAACGGCTTGTCGAAAATGAAGGGTTTGACCCCAACACCGATGAGTACTATACTGAACTTGACAAGCGTATTACTGAAAAGTTTAATATGCCTGTCAAAACCACTGGTAAACGGCCCGCTCAGACTGTTGCCGGTGTATCAAGATCCTCTGGGCGCAGTAGTGGGAAAAAGGTTAGACTCACCCCTAGCCAAGTCGCAATAGCGAAAAAATTGGGTGTGCCGCTAGAAGCATACGCGAAACACGTGAAGGAGTAAGCGAAATGACAGATACAATCAAGCGAACTTCTCGCGCAAATGAAACGAGAGAGAAAACGGCGCAGCGTAGGCCGTGGTCCCCTCCCTCAATGTTAGATGCACCACCTGCACCGGATGGTTTTAAGCATCGTTGGATTCGCGCCGAAACGCGTGGGTTTGATGATACAAAAAACATCAGCGCAAAAATGCGCGAAGGTTGGGAATTAGTTCGAAAGGACGAATATCCTGATTTTGAGGCCCCGGTAGTTGATACAGGTAGATATGAAGGTGTTTTTGGCGTTGGTGGCTTAGTTTTGGCTCGGATTCCAGAAGAAACCGCAAATGAACGTAATGCGTACTACCAAGCACGTAATGCGGATCAGGTAGAAGCGATTGATTCTGAGTTGATGGCTCAAAACCAACATTCAACCATGACGATTGCTAAACCCGATCGTCAATCTCGTGTAACCTTCGGTGGCCCTCGAAAGAGTTAGGGTCGCCCTGATAAGGAGAAAAACAAATGGCAAATCAAGACACTGCCTTTGGTCTTCGTCCTATCGGGCTTAACGGCGCAGGCGCAAATACCACTGGTGTAACTCAGTATGAGATTGCATCAAACAATACGAATGCTATCTTCCAGTATTCGCCAGTAATTCCACTGGCTGCCGGTGTGATAGATATTGTTGGCAACGCCAATGGTGGTACTGTTCCCGCTCTAGGAGTCCTTATGGGCGTTGAGTATGTTGATAGTTCAAGCAAGAAACCAGTTTTCAAGAACTATTGGCCCGGTTCAAACAACGTAAGCGTTGATACGAACCATCCAGTGAAAGCCTTCGTGGCGGACAATCCGAACCAATTGTTTATGGTTTCAGCAGACACTACGTCTACTGACCGTGCAACTGCGTTGTCGAACATTTTTGCAAATTGTTCCTTGGCAACTGCAACATCTGGTTCGACAAGCACTGGTCGTTCTACTGCGGAACTTGATATTTCTACAGTTGCAACGACAGCGACACTATTCATGCGTGTAGTCGGCTTAACAGGCGACGAAGCGAATCTGGATTATGACGCAGCCGGTGTAAATTACGTTGTTCGTTTTAATTTTCACCACAACGCGCCCGCTTCAAGTTCTGATTCTCAGACGACAGCGGCGTCAACTGGCATTTAAGGAGGGCTGAAATATGGCTATTTCTCGCGCACAATTAGCGAAAGAGTTAGAACCCGGCCTTAACGCCTTGTTCGGACTTGAGTATGATCGTTATGAAAACGAACATGCCGAAATCTTTGAAGAAGAAGCTTCGGATCGTGCATTCGAAGAGGAAGTAATGCTTGGTGGTTTTTCCACAGCACCCGTGAAAGGTGAAGGCGCAGCCATCAACTTTGACGATGCACAGGAAACATACACTGCGCGTTACACCCATGAGACAATTGCTCTTGCGTTTTCAATTACGGAAGAAGCAGTTGAGGACAATCTTTATGATCGTCTTGCCTCTCGTTACACAAAAGCCTTGGCTCGCTCAATGGCGCAGACAAAGCAAATCAAAGCTGCATCTATCTTGAACAACGCGTTCAACACAGGTGCAAATGCGATTGGTGACGGCGCGGCTCTTTGTTCTTCTGCACACCCATCACTGTCTGGTAACCAACGCAACCTATTGTCAACAGCGGCTGACCTCAACGAGACTTCTCTTGAGCAAATGCTGATCGACATTGCAGGGTTTACTGACGAGCGTGGTTTGAAAATCGCAGTACGCGGTATGAAACTGATTATTCCAAAAGAACTTCAGTTTATCGCAGAGCGAGTTCTAAACTCAAACCTACGTCCCGGCACAGCGGACAATGATGCAAACGCCATGCGTAACATGGGAATGCTTCCTGATGGAGCGGTTGTAAACCACTTCTTAACAGACACAGATGCATTCTTCATCAAGACTGACGCACCAAACGGTTTCAAGTATTTCAACCGTGCGCCAATCAAAACCGCTATGGAAGGGGACTTCGATACAGGTAATATGCGATTCAAAGCACGTGAGCGTTACAGCTTTGGTGTTTCTGACTGGCGTTGTGTTTTCGGTACACCCGGAGCATAAACTGTGTTATAGTAGGGGTAATCAATTTCATATTGATTTTCCTCCCTAACTAGAAGGGGCGACTCGCAGCTAGTTGCCCCTTTCTTTTTTTACAAACTGTGTTATTGTGTCGATGGGGGCAACATTAGCCTTGCAGACAGGACACCCCCCACCTGACGTTGCACAGACTGCTAGGCAAAACCTTGTGCAAGGGGTATTATTATGGCTTCAACTACATTTTCAGGTCCGGTGACCTCAACAGCCGGATTTATAAGCGGATCAGATTCTTTAGTATCTGTTACCGCGGATGTGACACTTACATCTGCTTCTCATGCGGGTCGAACAATGAATCTTAACGTAGCGTCTGGTGCTACTGTTACGCTTCCTGCAGCTTCTGGGACTGGTAATGTTTACCGTTTCTTTGTTCAAACAACAGTAACTTCAAACAATTATGTTATCCAAGTTGCAAGCGGAGATGACACAATGTCTGGTATAGCAGTGGTTGCGAATGACTCAGACAATACTGCTTCTATTTTTGAAACTGCGGCAGACTCAGATACAATTACTTTAGACGGCACTACAACAGGTGGTATTCTTGGTGGTCAGGTCGAGTTACAAGACGTAGCTTCTGGTAAGTTTCGTGTTCTGATTAATCAATCAGCGACAGGTACAGAGGCAACACCATTCAGCGCCGCTGTTTCATAGGTGACCTATGGGTAAGCTTAAAATGAAACCGCGAAAAAAAGTTCGCGCTAGAAACACCGACGGTACTTTAAAAGGAGACGATCCGTCTACACCTCAAAATGAGGCTTGGACGACGGAGATTGTTTCCGAAAAAAAAGGTCGTTCAAAGAAAAAGGATAGCTGATGGCAAACTCAGACGTAAAATCAAAGCGTCTTACTGGAACAGGTGCGGCCTCTGTAGGTCGCGCCCGACTACGTCAAATTCAAATTTTGACAAGTTCAGGTGGAGCGGGACGCTTAACTTTGACGGACGGGAACGGTGGCAGCACTGTTTTAGATCTCGATTTTTTGGCGTCAGACTCTCACTCTGTCAACATTCCAGATGAGGGGTTGTTGTTCTCAAGTGATATTCACGTTGGTACTGCCACAAATGTCACTGCCTTAACAATTTTCTTTAGCTAGGAACTGCAATGGCGTCTAAAGTTAAATCAAAGTCGTCAAAGGAGAAAAAGCGCAAAAGCGATAATATGCCGAAGCGTAATAAAAAGAATTTCCGCCCTACTGAAAAGGGGGCGGGGATGACCGCTGCCGGTGTAAAAGCCTACAGAAGAAAAAATCCCGGATCTAAGCTTCAAACCGCAGTTACCGGAAAAGTAAAAAAAGGCAGTAAAGATGCGAAAAGAAGAAAGTCTTTTTGTGCTCGTTCTGCCGGTCAAATGAAAAAATTCCCAAAAGCAGCCAAAAATCCAAATTCGAGATTAAGGCAGGCGAGGAAACGGTGGAAATGTTAATTAAATTAGCAGAAAGGTTGGCATAATGCCCGGAACTTCAAAAATAAAAACGCCAAGAGGCTTATCTTATTTTAGAAAAGGTGGTGCAGCTTCAAAGAAAAGTAAAGGAAGCAAAATTTGTCCAGAAGGTAAAGCTTGGGCAAAAAGAACTTTTGATACATACCCTTCTGCATATGCAAATTTAGCGGCTTCAAAGTATTGTAAAGATCCTAATTATGCAAAAAAGTCAAAGGGCGGTAAGCGAAAGGGTCGATAATGGGTGAATTAAAAGAGTGGCTGAAACAAGACTGGGTAAGGATTGGGGCTGATGGTGAAATCAAAGGTAAGTGCGGTACTTCAAAAGATAAGAAAAATCCTGATAGGTGTCTTCCAAGGGCGAAAGCAAATAGACTCTCCAAAAGTGAAAGAGCAGCTACAGCCCGAAAAAAGAAAAAAGAAGGCAGTAAAGGCAAACAAGTCGTCAAAAACACAAAAGCGGCAGAAGTCAAATTCGCAGCCAAAGGTGGTGAAATCGTCAGTACCAAAGCCAAGAGGCCGACCCCGAAAGCAAAAAACGGGAAAATAGTGGCAAGGGGTTGTGGAATGGTTTTAGCAAATAGGCGAAAATATACATCTGGATCGGTAAGCTCGTAATGAAAATTGAATTTCTTGAACAATCTATGGAACAAAAAATTGTAAAAGAAATTCTACAATGGTCAAAAAACGTGCTTGAGACAAATAACCCGTCTTTTAATAGCCTTCCTGCATGTCCGTTTGCCGAAAAAGCATGGAAGGACGATAAAGTCGCTATTATTTTTAAATATGAAGATAGCTTTCAGTGTCTTTATTCGGTTGTTAGTGCTTTCGATGATAATTTTGATTTAACAATAATTATTGATATGAATTTTAACAAAAACCCAGAAGCCTTTCACGATTACTTATACGAAATGAACAATGCAATTTCTGAAGGAATGTTTATTAATAAAGATGTTTGGTTAATGGGTTTTCATCCACATGATGAGGGCAATGAATTTGTTGCTGATGTTGCTGCAGAATTCGAACCTATAGTTGATAAAGAATATGCAATGATTTTCATTCAAAGATTATCAAAATTGCAAGAAAGCGCAGACAAACTTGCAAAAAGAGGTTATTATAAAGTTTATGAAGAGGACTACAACGCTCAAGAATTATTTGAGCATAGATCAAACTTATATAGGAGATTGAAAAATGGCGATGCGTCCCAGAAAGAAAATGAGAAAAGGTGGTATGGTTAAAAAAATGCGCGGCGGTGGCATGGTTAAGAAAATGCGCGGTGGCGGAATGGTTAAGAAGATGCGCGGCGGCGGAATGGTTAAAAAGAAGAAGAAGTAAAACATGCCAAATTATACAGAATTTTCTGTCACAGTTAAATCTACTGGTGATGGAAACAAATACTACATAAACAATATTCGTCAGATGCCTTTGGCTTTGACAGAAGGTTCTGTTTATCGTTTTGACGTTTCTGACTCTTCTGTCTCAGGTCATGGTCTTTTATTTTCTGAAACACGAGATGGGACACATAATTCTGGATCTACCTACTCCACTGGTGTGACCACAAGTGGTACGGCAGGTTCTGCTAATGCTTACGTTGAAATAGTTGTTGCAGAAAATGCTCCAGATCTTTTTTACTATTGTGTTAATCACTCTGGCATGGGCGGTCCCGTAGAAACTGTCGGTGGATCTAGCTTTTCTCAATTTTCATTGAATGTTGCAGATTACATTGAAGAGGCTTTTGAACGTTGTGGCCTTGAGGTTCGCACTGGATATGATTTAACAACAGCTAAAAGATCTTTAAACCTTATGTTGGCAGAGTGGGCAAACAGAGGTTTGAATCAGTGGACGATAAAGGAACGTACTCTTTCTCTTACTCAGGGCACTGGAAATTATGCTATTGCTCCGGACACAATAGATATTTTGTCTGTTGTGGTTAGAAGAGATGGAACAGACTTTTCTTTAGACAGACTTAGTAGAGACGAATATTTAAATATTCCTGAAAAAACTCAACAATCTCGCCCCAATCAGTTCTTTCTGGATCGACAAATTGCGCCTGTTTTAAAACTTTGGCCTGTTCCAGAAAACAGTACGGATGAGGTTTATTATAATGCTCTGACTAGAATGGATGATGCGGTTTTGCAGGACGGATCTTTAGATGTTCCTTTTCGTTTTTACCCATGTTTAGCAGCCGGTCTTGCTTATTACATTTCTTTGAAACGCGCCCCAAATAGAACTCAACTTTTAAAAAGCGTTTACGAAGAAGAGTTTGAAAGAGCTATGACTGAGGACAGAGATCGTGCAAGTTTTAATGTCGTCCCTAAATATGAGTATTACAGGGTGGGCTGATGGCTAGGTTTGCTTCAGGAAAAAATGCTTATGCTATCTCTGATCGAAGTGGTCAAAGATATTTGTATAAAGACATGAAGCGAGAGTGGAACGGACTTTTGGTCGGTCCAGATGAATATGAACAAAAACACCCGCAATTAGGACCTTTTAAAAAGGTAGATGACCCACAAGCTTTAAAAGATGCGAGACCCGAACCAAATCTTACCCAAGAAAGAGCGATACAACACGGTTTTTCTCCTGTCGGTTTTGCAGATATCAGCGGTCTGTCTCCACAAAATTTACTAGCTCCTGCTTGTTCGGTGGGTACAGTTACATTTAGTATTACTCCAACGCCAAACATCACTCTAACCGCAGATGTAGGTAATTTTACCTTAACGGGCCAAGATGTGACTATAACTTCATCAGTTACCGTACTTCCTTTAGGCGCGGGTACGTTTACTTTAACCGGACAGGATGTGGACTTAGATATTTTTGAGACACTTGCTGTTACTGTTCAAAACACAGCATATGGAAATAAATTCTTTATAGATGGTTCTGAAACACCTACTCTCAATTTATATGAGGGTAGCACGTATCGTTTTGATCAAAGCGATAGCAGTAATGGTGGTCACCCTATACGGTTTAGCACCACCTCAGACGGTTCACATGGAGGAGGTTCGGAATACACTACCGGCGTTACAACAAACGGGACGCCCGGCAATGCGGGCGCTTATACCCAGATTGTTGTAGCATCTTCTGCGCCAACCTTATATTATTATTGCACCAACCATAGCGGAATGGGAGGCCAAGCGAACACACCATGAGTTTTACAAAAGATACACTTAAACAAGCTATTCAAGATTATACTGAAAACACAGAAACAACTTTTGTTAGTTTACTGGATACTTTTATAAAATCCGCAGAAGAAAGAATTTTAAAAACTGTTCAGTTAGATCTTTTTAGAAAGAACGTTACAGGATCTGTTACCTCTGGAACAAAGTTTTTAGCAAAACCGACAGATTTTTTAGCACCTTTTTCTTTGTCTGCTAAACAAGGAGGAAGTGTTCGCTTTATCGAGTTTAAAGATGTAAGTTTCGTTCAAAGTTATCATCCGGACGAAAGTATTTTGGATTTTCCAAAATATTATTCTGTATTTGATCTTGAAAACTTTATTTTGGGACCGACCCCAAATGAAAACTTAACAGTAGAGCTACATTATTTCTATCGTCCAAATAGTTTAACGGCAGGTGCCGGATCAGGAACTACTTGGTTAAGCACAAATGCTGAATTAACACTTCTTTACGGGTCTTTAATAGAAGCTTATGTATTTATGAAAGGTGAGGCTGATATTCTGAATTTATATGATAAAAGGTTTCAAGAAAGTTTAATCGGGTTGAAATTGTTAGGTGAATCAAAAGAAAACACACAAGAATATCGCGTTGGGCGCGTTAATCTTCCAAAACAATAAGGCAGCATAATGGCTATTACACAAACGACATGCACTTCATTTAAAGTTGAGCTTTTCAAAGCAGAACATGATTTTGATTCACACACATTTAAACTTGCGCTTTATACAAGTTCAGCATCGTTAGGCGCATCTACCACCGCTTATAGCACTTCTAATGAAATTTCCAATACTTCTGGGTCGGCATATACTGCAGGAGGGGTTTCCTTAACAGTGGCTTCCACTTTTCCAAAGTCTAGCGGAACAACAGCAATGGTTGATTTTGATAATGCTTCATGGACAAACGCAACTTTTACTGCAAGGGGTGCTTTAATATATAACGATTCGCACTCTTCCAAAGCCGCTGTCGCTGTGCTAGATTTTGGAAGTGATAGATCTGCGTCAGGCAGTACCTTTGAAATACAATTTCCAATAGCGAACGCAAGCAGCGCTATTCTAAGGATAACATAGGAGATTAAAGATGGCATCCTTCGTTAAAGTAAATAAATTTGTGGAAAATGCAGTCCACGACATGGATTTAGCATCAGATCAACTTGCTGTTGCTTTGACCAATACTGCCCCCGGTTCTGAATCTACAAATCCTGCGGGAGATTCTGGTGGTGTAATTGCTAATTTAACACAGATAAGTTACTCCAATTGCTCTTCTAGAAATTTAACAACAAGTTCTTCTTCGCAAACAGGCGGAACATACAAACTTGTTTTAGCCGATTTAACACTTACCGCTAGTGGCACGGTGGGTCCCTTTAGATACATATATATCTTTAATGATACTGTGACTGCAGACCCGCTGATTGGGTACTATGATTATGGAACGAGCATAACACTTAACAACGGTGACACTTTTACTTTAGATTTTAGCCCAAGTAACGGAGTTATTCAGATCGCATAGGAGTAATCAATGGCTAATGTCTTAGCGAATAGAGTTAAAGTAAGCACAAGCACAACGGGCACAGGCACTATTACATTAGGTAGCGCAGTTGACGGTTTTCAAACTTTTGCGGATGGTGGTATTTCGAATGGTGATGTTGTTCGTTACGTTATTACAGACGGAACAGATTTTGAAATAGGAACAGGAACCTTTACGGCTTCTGGAACTACCTTGTCCAGATCGCTTACGCAGAGCAGCACTGGATCACTGCTTAATCTGTCCGGATCTAATGTTGAAGTTTTTATCGCAGCGGCCAATGAGGACTTGGTTTTAAAAGATAGTAACGGTAGAATTGATGTTTTATCAAACCACAGTCAATTAACTCTAACAGACACCGATGATAGTAAGTTTGTTTTATTTAGCTATTCTGGCGGTGATCTCGTATTGAGGAATAACAGTACAACTACAACAGAAGATGCAATTACATTTACAGAAGAGGGAACCCTTGGCATCGGAACGATCTCTCCTACAAATGGCATCGGACTTCATATTGTCAGTTCTGTAGACGAAAAACTCCTTATGTCTGGTACATCAAACCCTTTCTTGCAATTTGCAGAGGGTACGACTGACAAGTGCCGTGTCGGATGGGATTCTGACGGCTTTATGCAGTTTATGAACTTAGAAGGTGGAGACTTTAGATTCTACAGTTCAAGTAACTCGCCTGATCTTGTCTTTACAAGAGGAGATTCGACTACAGTCAGTGGAAATGATATTGGGTCTCTTAACTTTGGACACATAGACGGTACTCCAGATTATCATGTGCAAACAATCGAGCAGCACCCTGTACGAATGGTTGCAGAGATGGCAGAGACAGCAGGTTCTGGCGATGATGGTGCTAGATTAATGTTTTTTACTAAGCCAATTAACGGTGACAAGGATACTAACTCTACTGAGAGGCTCAGGATCGAGCACAATGGTCATGTCTATGCCTACGGTGACATGACTGTTTCAGGAACACTAAACGCAAGCATATCTATATCTGCAAGCGATATACCATCAACTCTTAACGCCACAACATTTAACGGTGATGTAACCGTTGGTACTACTTCAGCCGATCATCAGTTGAAACTTTATAAAGCCGATAACAACGTAAGTGATCACCTACAATTCTATGTAGGATCTACCCGAATTGGTGAAATTGGTGGTGAGGATACTACTTGGTTTCGTATTAATCAGGAAACCGCTAAGAACATTTACACACCAAGGATGATAAGGGCTGACGGTGGGTTTCAAGCAACTAGCACTATTTGCGCCCATGTTAGTGATACAAATACTTACCTTCAGTTTCATGCAGGTGATCAATTCAGAGTGGTTACTGGCGGTACTGAAAGATTAGAAGTTAATAACACAAATACCACTGTACAAAATAACTTAGTTATAAATGGAAACTTTCCTATTCCTGCGTCTTCAAATCGTGTTGGAACTTATGGGTTTTTCTATGACACAGCCAGTGTTGCAAATAACGCAACACGCGCAGGGTCTTCTTTAGAATGGTCAGGTGTTACGGCAGGGGCTACAGATAAATCTGGAGCACCAAGCGGCACTTGGCGGTGTATGGGCTATGGTAGCGGTGGTAATAATACTCTTTGGGTCAGGATTTCATAATGGGTGTTCAAAGTATTGAAATTACAGAGGTTCGTAATGCAGTATCTTTAAATGCTGAAAACACATTATTTGATTGTGAGATCAATCATCCAACTTATGGTTGGATACCGTATACACTTAATCCTGATGATCCAGACAATAACGTTAACAACGATGATTTAAGGACCTTAATAGGTTCTGACTTCACGGCGTATACTCCCCCGACACAAGAAGAATTAGATGCACAGGCCGCTGCCTCAGTTCGCGCAGAACGTGACAATAGATTAGTTACAGAGGTTGATCCGATAGTATCAAATCCATTGCGTTGGGCTGATCTTTCAACTGAAAAACAAAATGAGTGGTCTACATATAGAACAGCTTTATTAAATGTTCCTCAACAATCTGGCTTTCCTCATAATGTGGTTTGGCCTACGAAGCCTGATTAATGTTAGGCTTTTCTCCATTAGCAGCCGCTCCTTTAGCAGATACAGGAGATGATGGGGAGCGTATAACATTAAGCGCCGAACATGGTAGCTTTACCCTTACAGGTCAAGATGCTTCTTTTAATATAGCTTTAAACGAAAGTTTAAACCAAGGAAGCTTTACGCTTTCTGGGCAAGATATAGGTCTACTTCTTGCAAATCAATTTGGCACAGGTTCGTTTTCTCTTACGGGGCAAGATGTAAACTTTTCGAAGAGTGCAAATTTAAATCAAGGCTCTTTCACCCTTACAGGTCAAGATGCAGATTTAAAGAAAGCCTTAAATATTTCTGCAGATGCAGGCTCCTTCACGCTCACGGGCCAAGATGTTTTCTTATCCTTAACAGAGCTTATAGGTGCTGCAGGCTTCACTCTTACGGGGCAAGATGTAACATTTAAAAAAGAATTAAACTTAACAGCGGATCATGGAAGTTTTACTCTAACGGGTCAAGATATTACGTTAGTGCAAGGGTTCCGTGTATCTGGTTTGAGTGTTAAATTAGAGTTAGGTATAGAAACTGTTTACGGGTTAGTAATTCCAGATCAGGCAGCAAACTACTCAAATATTGTTCCCTCCCAAACTCCTAATTATTCATCTATAACGCCTTCTCAAGCTCCTAATTATTCGGCTATTACCCCTTCTCAAACACCTAGTTATTCGGTTATTACTCCTTCTCAAACACCTAATTGGTCAGACCTTGCTTAAAATGACTTTTAAACGTATATTGGAACAAACAATCTAGCGGGTTCACGATGGCAACATATACAGATATTAATGGCGTTAAACTTATCACGACAGGTGATGAGGCAGGCACATGGGGTTCAAGCACGAATGTAAACCTTCAGATCATTGAAAGGGCTGCAAACGGTTTTGCTCAGATTGCCTTAACAGGAACATCGTATACATTAACTTTGTCTAATCAGCCGTCTGCCGCCGAAAATGGACATTATAAAGCTATCGAGTTCACAGGAACTCCCGGCGGCACATGTACAGTAACACTTGCACAAAACGACCATGCACGAGTGTACCTGTTTTTAAATAGCACAAACCAAACTGTTACCATTTCTCAAGGTTCTGGCAGCAATGTTGATATAGTAGCTTCTACGGGCGCTATTGTTCTTGCAGATGGTGCGGGAAGTGGAGCGGCGGTTAAAAATCTTTCGGTTACAGCGTCGGCGTTTGAGGGGTTTACTGGCGTTGCGGCTGATCTAAATTATGCGAAAGATTTACGAGCAACAGGTGTTACTGCATCAGAGTTTGATGTGCTCGATGACCTTACCGCTTCTACCGATGAATTAAATAAGTTAGATGGGTTTACTGGAACTTTCGCAGATTTAAATTATGCAAAAGATTTAAACGCAACAGGCATAACAACTACGGAATTTGATTATTTAGAAAATGTAAGCAGCAATATCCAAACGCAATTAGATGGTAAGCTTTCTCTATCTGGTGGTACTGTAACAGGACAAGTCAAGTTCAATGATAATATACACTTAGATTTTGGCTCTGGAAATGATGCTGAGATTTATCATAACGGCTCGCATTTGTATTTTGACATGAACGCAGATGATGATATTATTTTCAGAGATGGCAATAGCAGTAACGCCACACGTTTTACTTTTGACACATCAAGCGGTAATTTTACAGCTACTGGAAACATAACCGCGTATTCAGATGCAGCGTTAAAATCAGATATTACAACCATAGATAATGCACTAGAAAAAGTTGCAAATATGCGTGGCGTTTTCTTTAATAAAGATGGTGAACGCGGAACGGGCGTTGTTGCTCAAGAGTTGCAAAAAGTTATTCCTGAAGCAGTCTTTGAAGGTGGCGAATATTTGTCTGTTGCGTATGGAAACTTAGTTGGCGTTTTGGTTGAAGCTATAAAAGATTTAAAAACCCAAGTTGAGGAACTTAAAAATGACGCTTCCAAGTAGTGGCGCAATTAGTTTAAATCAAATTCATATTGAGGCAGGCGGTTCTTCTGGCACTTCAGCTTCTCTAAATGATGCAGATATCCGTGGTTTAATTGGTTTATCCTCTGGAGCAACTAATGCCTTTAATGCTTATTATGGTGTAGCTGCAAGCGCACCCACAGCTACATACATTGGACATCTTCAAACAACAGGTAATGGTTTTCCTGATGGGTGGTTAAATTTTAGTACTGGAAATAAAATAATTGTTATTGCGCTATCATTAGCAGGGCCGAATAATACATATGTTAGTGTTGGTGGTACTAACTTAACACAAGGACCACATCTTGATGGGCCAAGCACTAACTCTAATGTGTGGCAAAACCAAGGAACAGTAGCAATATATTATTTAGAAACAACTTTGTCTGGCACAAGAAACGTGCAAGGTAATGGTGGGAGCGGCAGGTCACGTTTATATGCATGGGAAATAACTGGTTATAACAGTGCTACCCCTTATTCAACAGGAACAGTTCAAAATAATAGTGCAAGCAGTTATGAAGCAACTCTTTCTCTTTCTACTCAATACAATGGTGTTACTATTGGTGCAGGACTAACTGAAGATACTAGCCCTGCCGATAGTGTGACAGTAGATAACTCCGATCTTTTATATCAAGAAGATTTAGAAAGTGCTACAAATCACTTTTCTTGGAGAGATCAAGGAGCTTCTTCTGGCACTACAAATTACAGAGCCGATCAAAATAATCCTGCTTCTAACCAAGAATCTAATTCAACAATTATGAAACTAGCGGGGGCACATTGGAAATAAATTATGCCTTACACAGACCTACGATTTAAGCCCGGAATAAACAAAGAGATTACACCATATTCAGAAGAAAATGGTTGGGTTGATTGTGATAAAATTAGGTTTCGTTTTGGTTATCCGGAAAAGCTTAATGGTTGGGAAAAAAACTCTACCAAAGCTTTTTTAGGTCTTTGTCGTGGACTTCATGAATGGGTTGCTTTGAACGGTGAAAAGTTTTTAGGTGTTGGTACAGAGCAGAAGTATTACATTAAACAAGGTACAGATTTCAAAGATGTAACACCTATTAGACTAACAACGTCAGCGGGAGATGTAACTTTTTCTGCAACAAACGGTTCTGCCGTTATCACTGTAACAGATGTCAATCATGGTTGTGTTGAAAACGATTTTGTAACCTTTTCGGGGGCAGCTTCTTTAGGCGGGAACATTACGGCCAATGTTTTAAACCAAGAATATCAAATCACTGAAATTATAAATGGTAACTCCTATAAAATATCTGCGCGTACTGTTAGCACCATTGAGAGTATTACAATCACAGGTGGTTTAAACGCAACAGCGGTAACCGCAAATAGTAGTGACACAGGTAATGGTGGTGGAAGTACGGTTGGCACGTATCAGATAGGAACAGGTCTTAATTCTTCAGTTGATGGCACTGGTTGGGGTGCGGGTCTCTGGGGTGGTACGAACAACGGTGCTTTACAAACAACTCTTAACGAGGGTGGAACTTTAAGTGATAGTGACACAAGTATTACGCTTACCTCTGTTACAGGTATTGCGCCCAACGACGTAGTGCTTATTGGTGGGACAGAGCTTGTATCGGTAAGTGTTATTAATACTGGTGCAAATACTTTAGTAAATTCTACAAGGGGGCATTTAGGAACAACGGCTACCTCTCATGCGGACGGCTCTGTGGTTAGATTAGCTTCCGGTAACGCGGATTCTGCGAATGACTTTAACGGATGGGGGTTAAGCATCGCTACCGGAACAGCTACTACCACCACAAATCTTCGTATATGGTCTCATGATAATTTTGGAGAAGATTTAATTTTTAACGAACGAAATGGTCAGATATTTTATTGGGACAAAACTAATGGCGTTTCTACTCGTGGCATAGAACTATCTACTCTAACTGGCACTCCTCGCTCTGTCCCGCAAAAAGCAGCGCAAGTCTTACTATCAGATAGAGATCGCCACGTTATTGCTTTTGGGGCTGATGGATTAGGAGCTTCTTCGGATACGCAAGGTGATGGTGTTCAAGATCCTATGCTTATAAGATTTTCAAGCCAAGAAAACCCTATTGATTGGTTTCCAACAACTACAAACACTGCCGGTGATCTAAGGATTGATTCTGGTTCAAAAATTATGCAAGCCATTGAAACAAGACAGCAAATACTGGTTTTTACAGATACAGCTATTTATGCAATGCAGTTTATTGGACCTCCTTTTACTTTCGGTATAAATCTAATTTCAAGTAATATTAGCATTGCAAGTCCTAAAGCCGCTGTTGGTATAGACGACGCTGTTTATTGGATGGGATCGGCAGAGTTTTATGGTTATTCAGGTGCTGTTCAACGCATACCTTGTACAGTTCGAGACCATGTTTTTGATGATTTTAATTCGGCACAATCGGACAAGGTTGTAGCAGGAGCAAATATTTCATTTTCAGAAGTATGGTGGTTTTATCCTTCTTCAAGCTCAGATGAAAACGATAGATATGTTGTGTTTAATTACTCAGAAAACCTTTGGTTTGTAGGAACTTTGAATAGAACAGCATGGCTAGATCGCGGAATATCTTCACTGCCTGTGGCTACCGGAACAGATAATTATTTGTTTAATCATGAAACTGGTGCAAAAGCCGATGGTTCGGCAATGACTTCTTTCATTGAATCAGGAGACCTTGGTATTTCTGATGGTAATCAATTTTCTTTTGTTAGTCGTGTTTTACCAGATCTTAATTTTAGAGAAACAAACGTTGATGATACCACGGTAAATTTTATACTGAATGCCAAAAACGCACCCGGTCAAACTGCACAGACTACGACAACAAAGACAATTACTAAATCTTCAAATGTTCCTGTAGATCAATATACAGATCAATATCAAACAAGACTAAGAGGAAGAAGTTTTACCTTTAAAATTCAATCAACAGATCTTAACGTCTTATGGCGTTTAGGAATTCCTCGTGTTGATATTCGTCCGGATGGGAGAAGATAATGTCAATTTCTCCAGTCCCATTTTTTCCTGTACCACCTGAACAATATACTCAACAATATATGGCCGAAGTTGTTCGTGCTTTTTCTGTATTTGCAACGCAAATAACTAATCCTGCGATTGCAAAACCGATATTAATTGAAATACCAACGTCGTCGCTTTCTGGTGATGAGGTAGGTACAGTATACGAAACAAATACAATTTTAAGAATCAAATCGTCCACAGCCGCAAATAACACGGTTGGGATTCCGTTGCCGACATACACAGTCGCTTCGCTGCCTACGGTAGAGACAGGCACTTTGATATACGTTTCAGACGGCGCTGCAGGAAGTCCTGTAGTTGCTTTTGGTGATGGATCTAACTGGTTAAGGTGTGATACTCGTGCGGCAGTTTCAACGTAATAGTATTTCTGATAGAAACCTTGCAAAAGTTCTGTTACACTANGAAGAACAGAGGGTTTTAGAATGTTTCAAAGACGGTTTATGCAAGGTGGCATAGGTGGATTAGGAGGAGGCTTAGATAGTGCCTTTAATCCCTTAAAACAAATGTTAGCAAACAGCATTGCTCAAGAACAAGTTGAACCTTTTGTTGAAGAGGTAAAGCAAATGGCTCAAGAGCGATTTGATTTAGGGAACGGTATGTCTGGAGGCGGTCAATTTACAGGAGATAGACCGCAAATAGGTTTCAACCAAGTTGGCGCTCCGTCTATGGCAGTTGGTTATCCATCAGCCGGTCAAACTGCGTTTAGAGGTAATCAAGATATGCGGCGGGAGATATTAGAGGGTTNTGGGGGTGGTAGTTTAAATAGTACACAACCGTTTGCAGGCTCACCGGACCCTCTCAAAAGTGCGGGCAAATTAAACCGTTATATAATAGGAAAAGCTTTTGGAATGAAAGACGGCGGTGAGGTGATGAACTCCCCAATGTCCGCGGGCCTCGGCTCTTTTCTTGCGTCGAACATAGATGAGTTTGGCCGCAACGGCGACACAGAGATGATTCACGCCACTCGTGAAGAGGTCATTATGCCAAAGGGTATGATGGAAGATCCACAGATTCGCGAGACTATAAGGCAAGCTTTTGAGCGTACAGGACGCGACATGGCAGAGTATACTGTCGGTAGCGGTCAGATGAATGTGAACCCTTTTACGGGTTACGAAGAGGCTTTTGATCTTATCAAAGGCATAAAGAATATATTCAAGAAAGCGGCTCCTATACTGTTACCCGCCGCGGTAAGCTTTTTATTTCCGACGCTACCTGCGTTCGCAACCGGTGCAATCACAGGGGGTGTTGGCTCCTTACTGGCAGGAGGAGATCTCAAAGATGCACTTAAAAACGCGGCTATTGGGGGCGTTAGTTCTGCATTAATAAAAGGTGTAACGTCTGGGAACATGCGAGCGGGATTTAGAAGTGATCCTTCCATAGAGACGGGACCACTGGGAATTAGAAAATTTGGCGATGGGTCTGGTCCAAGTTTAAGCGGTAGATTATCTGAGGCGGCGGGTGCAACTAAAGGTTTCTTTATGAATCCGGAAAAAACTGTCGCTGACATTGCCGGAAGTCAGGCAGCTTTTGACGCTTTAGGTGATTCCGCTCAAGCAGAAGTATTACGACAGGTAGGTGCTTCCGGCGGAATAAATCTCGGCAGAGCAATACCCGCAGGTCTTGGTATAATGGCTGTAACAGGTGCTTTTGACCCTATTGAAGAAGATCCGCTTGAAGATCCTTACGAGAATACATCTAGAGAATTGTTAGAAATGTACCCTGAAAGGTATACAACCGGTCCTATTTTACCTCCAATTAGAACAAATCTGGACGATGTCATGCAAAGGAGAAGAAGTCGGGACATATTCGCCTATGCCGCAGAAGGCGGTGAAATGTTTCCGCGTAAAACAGGAGCAATCGCGGGTCCCGGCACAGGGACCTCAGACGATATTCCTGCCATGCTTTCTGACGGAGAATTTGTAATGACGGCTAAAGCTGTTCGTGGCGCAGGAAACGGAAGCCGTAAAAAAGGTGTAAAGAAAATGTATGATATGATGAGAGCATTTGAAGGAGGGGCGGTAGCGTAATGGCGACACAAACCGTAATTAACAAGCAAGATCCTGAGATTGAAGCTTATCGTCTTGGATTACTTGAAGATACTCAAGGTCTTGTTAGAGACACTATCTTTGGTGGAAATGTTCAGAAACTTAGAGAGCAGGGATTAAGTGACGAACAGATTGCAGAGCAGCTTGGAAGGCCGGTTGAAGATGTAGGGGCCATTACTGCGGATCAAGTTTTTAGTCCGCCCGACTATCAAGTTGCCGACCTTTCCGAAGGTGAGAAAAAGGCAATAAGTTTAGCAGAAGAAGGTGTTGGGAGTTACCAAGATTTTATAGATTCGGGGCAAGAGACTTTAAAAGACGCAAGTACCATGATATCTGGCGCTGCTACTGGGATAGGAGAAGCCGGACAAAAAGCGTTTGACGCGGCTCAAGCAGGCATTGGACAATTTGCGGGTACAACAGAAGGTTTCGACCCTTCTGGTATCGGGTCTTTTATGAACCAGTTTGAAGATGCAGCGGTACAACAAGCTTTAGCAGATATTAGTGAAGCCGGTGAGAGAAAGCGTTCTCAAATTGGGGCTGATGCAGCGGCAGCGGGTGCGTTTGGGTCAAGAAGACAACTTCGTGAAGGTATGCTTGACGAAAACATCCTAAAAGAGCAGGGTCGTACAGCCGCAGCAATGAGACAAGCCGGTTATGAAAGTGCCGCTAGACGCGCTCAACAAGCTTTTGAAGACGAACAACGTCGTGGACAAGCTGCCGGTATGGGCATTGGTCAACTAGGTTTAAGCGCTGCAAAAACAGACCTTGCGGCAAATCAAGGCATTGGAGCCTTGGGTGGTCAATTAGCAAACGTCGGGATGAACTTCGGTCAATTAGGCGGTATGCAAACTCAATTAAGTGCTGCAGATATTGATAAACTGTTGACTACGGGTGGTTTACAAAGGTTGACCGACCAAAAAGGTCTTGATGCTGTACGTTTAACAGATCTTCAAAACTACTCACAACCATTCCAACTTTATGGTTTCCAATCAGATATTTATAGTGGAGTTCCGACTGGATCTTCAACAATGCAAGTTGCCTCGATGCCCCAAACAAATCCGTATCAAACGGCGGTGGGTCTTGGAATCGGAGCCTACGGCGCTGCAACAGGCGCACAACAAGCGGGGTTATTTTAATGAACGAAGGTTTTAAAGCACTTCCTGAGTATGTGCAGAGAAAGATTGATCCCGAAATGGCAGAAAAGTTTGCTATGGGTGGCGGGGTGATGCAAAGACCCTTGTTTCGACAAATGGGTGGACCGGCGCAGCCCATGCCACAAGATATGATGCAAGCACCGTCTTCTCCTCAAGAGATGGTTCAAGAGGCTGAAATGGCAGGCGAACGTGTTGGAGAACAGATCGCTGCACAGACAATGATGAACATTGATTCAGCCACAGATGTCAAAGGTGCGATTGACGCGCTCCGCGGCAATTCTGCTCCGCTTGAAGCAAGATACCAAGAACTTGCAGGGTTTGTAGGTGAGAGAGACGCGATGCANACACCTGAGTCTGTTTTGGCTTTGACGCAACCTGCTATTATGATGACTGAGCAGGGGGCAATGGATAGCGGTATCGGTGAGTTAATGCAAAGCGTTGCGGGCGATACAGATATGTCTGGCGGTATGGATCAGGGCGTTGGCGCTCTCATGATGCAGGGGGCGGGCAACACTCCACCCGAAAATTTTAATCAGGGTGGACCTGTGATGGTCCGCCACTTTCAGGATGGAACACCTCCTGAAGGTAATAGAGCGGTGCCTACAATTCCCACATTGGAGTTCGATCCCTTTATGAAGCAAGCTATGGCGGCTCGTGAGAATATTCTTGGCACACCAGAAGAGCGGGCAGCGCAGCTTGCTAGAGCGCAACAAAGAGCAAAATCAGACGCCATGTTTAACCTAGCTAATTTTGGTTTAGCTTTTGCAGGGGAAACAGAAGGAGGTTCTGTAGCAGAACGCCTTGCTAATGCTGCCCGTAAGTCGGGTGTAGTTCAAGGGTTTCAACAAGCAGGAAAAGACGTTGAAGACGCTAGACTTGCACAGGAACAGCAAGATGTCTCAATGAGGTTAAGTGCGTTGGAGTCGGCTGAAAAAGCGCAAGAAGCGGCACTTGCCCGTAAATTTGAATTTGCAAAAATGGCATATAATGATCTTTTAGAGGATCAAAACGTCATAGAAGCAAATAACTTGGCGGTTAAAAATGCAAAAACTCAGTTTGGGTATCAGNAAGCCTTACAAAAAGCTAGATTAGACGCTGAAGAGGCTTTGAACAAAGCGAATAACGCTGCAAGGGCAGCTTTAGCAACACAAAACGCAGATCTGCAAAGAGAACTTCAAACGCAAGCCGAAAAATTTCAGGTTACTTTATTTAACCTGAAGGCCATGACTGATTTAGAAAATCAACTAGAAATATTGGGCGTAAAGAACGCCTATGATTTAGATATGATGGAAGCCGGAACGGCGCAAACTAAAGAGATTGCTACGTTTAAAGACGGTCTTGAAACAGCGTCAAGAGAAGATCAACAAGCCCATCAACTGCTTTTGAAAAACCTAGAAAGTATGGAGCGTTTTGAGCTTGCAGAGCTTGAACGGTCTGTTCGACTTGAGATTGAAAATAAAAAATTAACTGCACAATACACTCAAGCCGATAAAGACAGAGAGCTTAGACGAGCGCAGATGATGATCGATAATGCATTTAAGCAAGATCAGATCTTACAAACGGACCGACAGCTTAATATGCAAGAAGCTAGAGATCTTGTGGATAAACAGTACAAAGCACGCTCGTTGGCTATCGATGAAGCAGCGGCTAAAATTAAAAATACTGAAATAAAAAATAAATATCAGCTTGGTGAATATTTGAATTCAAAAGCCGACGACGGTAAACTTTTAATTGATAAATTTATTAATGACGAAATGTCTGAAGAGGAGGCCAACTTGTTTGAAACAAGGCTACTTCTTTATACGACTCCATCAAGTAGCTTCAACGAGTCCACTAAAACATTTACTCCAACCCCCGGCCTGAGAATGAGCGAATCTTTTAACAACAAGTTGAAAAAGAGACCAGATCTTTACGTCAAGGTAACCGGAAAGCCTCTTGAAACTTTAGTAAGGGGTGATGACGAATTAACAAGAAACATTTTATTTGACGGTTTAACCGATGCAGAAATTGAACAAGCTTTCGGTTCAGACTCATTTCTTAAAAATCTTGTAAATGTAGGGGTTGAAGCTCTATCGCTAGGTAAATATGGGTCTGTTTGGCCCGGAGTTAAGGATGCCGCAGCGGCTGTAGCAAACCTTAATGACTCTTTTGAAAAGTTCTTTATGAAAGCGGCTGAAATTAGAGATAGTGTCTTCCAAGGACAAAAATTAGAAAAGTTGACGCCCAACCCAACTGCTTTTTGGACAGGTGATGATACGGCAGCAAGTCAAGCAAGCAAATTAGCGGCAAGACTAAAACAAGAAGAGGATCGAATTTTTAACGAACTTAACAATCCAAACCTTCTTTTAGACGCAGCCGATGTCACCGAAAAAACAGGAACTATTAAGAAAATTCAAGAATTACGGTCCGGTTATCTTCTTCTTGCACAGATAAACGCGGTTGGTAGAATTCGGTCAGAAGACGAGGGTGCGGGAGACGACGATTACATGAGCGATGTAATGAGGAGATTAGGACGAATTGAAGGTACTCAAAACATAGCAGTGGAGGGCAATTAATGGCTGAAGAAAACGATGTTATAATTCCTCCACCCTCGAAAGAAGAGAGTAATATAGCTATTGCTACTTCGAAGGATCTTCCCCCCTCCGATTTTGATTTTACAGATTTTACTCCAATTGATTTCACTCCAGAATTTTTTGAATATGTTATGGGGCAATTCAAAAAATCACGAAAACAAGTTCAAGATGGTATTCTTCTAACTCCAGAAAGACTTTTTGCGTTAGAGGCCGGAGATCAATTTGGAGCCATGTATCCCGGCGCAGGGGGTTACAAAGAATTAAGAGAGGGAACCTCGAAACTTGCTCCGGGAAAAAAATTAACAGACGATGAAATAATTAAAGCCTTAACCACAATGGAAGAAAAAGGGTTTTTAGAGGCTCTTGGGCGACGTTCTGTAGAAAATTTACCCTCCGTTGCGGCTTTTGCTGCGGGTGCGAAAGCCTCTTCCGAAGTTATTAAGAGGTTGCCCACCTATAAGAGAACAGGGATTCGTCCTATAGATATGTTAGGGGCTGTTTACGAGGGCGGTAAGTCTGTGGCACCTATTGTAGGAGGTGTAGTTACAAGCGTTTTTTCGAGTCCACTTGGTCAAGAATTAGGGGATTATGTTATTGGCGAAGAAACTTTACCCACTCCAAGTACATATTCAACAATGCGAGCCGGAGAGGCGGCTGCAGACGTAATCACCTTCTCGCCTCTTTTATTTAAAGCGGATTCTGTTTTGACAGATAGTCTTCGTGACTACTTAACAAACCAACTTTCGAAAGATTTTAAGAACGCCGGTAGAGATTTTGATTTTTCCGGAACAATGAAAGAAAGTCTTAGAAAACAGTACAATAACGCCGTTAGAAAATCCGGCGCAACCTCTGACAAGATGTATAAACGACAAGGAGAAACTTTTGAGGGTCCTCCCATTGTGAATGATTTTTTTGAAAGAGGAGTAGCCGCAGTTTTAGAGGGAAAAACGGCTCCCGGAATGCTTTTAAGATTACATGGACTAGAGCAAATCTTAAAAAAATCAGCAAAAGATGCTAGAAATAACCCCTTTCTTTTTGCTTTTTACGAAACATTAGCCGCTGCCGGAGCCGCCGGAGCTATGAAAATAGCATCAGAAGCCGCTCCTATGAGCGGTACGGAAACCGGAGCGGAATTAACAGGTTCTATTGCAGGTCCTATGGCGGGAGGGGAACTAACCCGCCTTATTTTGTCCAAAATAGGTAGACCAGTTGGAGCAGTCATTCGAGGTTTTAGAGACGAAGGTTTCAGAGGAGCCGGAGATGAACTTTCAAGATTAGGTTCAGAGAAAAAGGCATCTGCAGGTTTTCAACAAATTTTGAAACAGTTGGATGATTTCGGACAAGTAGATACTCCGGAAAAACTTGATGAGTTGATAGAGAAACTTGAAAATTTTGCCTTAATTGAACAAGAGATTCAAACACCAGATGGGACTAAAGTAGTAAGAGTTAACCCAACTGCCGGTGGGGCCTCCAAAAACCCTGTTCTTATGCAGATAGAAGAAACTCTAAAGAGACAATTTGAGTTTTTAGATAACCAACAACTTAACGCAGCGCAAGCTGAATTAGATAGTGCAACAAGATTGTTAAATGCCTTATATGCTAATGCAAACACAAGAATAGGTAGAGACGCTTTAATTGCGGCGGCTGAAGTTGAGGAAGCTCTTTATAATAGAAAACTTTCTATGCGCTTATCTAATGCTGAAAACAAGCTTTTAAAAAGTGTTAACCAATTAGCTAAATCTAAAGAGCGAAACGTTTCTGATATTGAAGTAGACATACAGGGCCGTCCTGTCGTTACAGCGGCGGGTTTGCAAGATTTAGATGAAGAAGATTTAATTAGTTTGACAAATCGTTTACAAGATCTTGTCGTTGCTCAAAAACAAATAGCANGAGGTNANCAAAACCNANTNTANANNCAAGTTGGNNANATGGANNTAGCNTTTTTNAANGANGACGGNGGNTTTGAACAGTATCCNAANTTTATAAGAATGCTTGAGTCNGANGGNATTCTTGANAANAGCGATGTAGCCGACGATCTTAAAAATTTATTAGACTACGCTAATCTAGTAAAAGCTAGAATGACCCCAGAGGGGGGCTTACGAGACCCCGTTAAGGTTACTTTAGATGCGGAGGGCTTCACTCAAAATTTAGAACCAACAGAGGAAACAACCAGTACCATTCCTTTGTCTGTTTTAACTACACGTAGAAAAGAAGCTTTAGCAATAGCACGAGATGGCACAAAAAATTCAGAAACACGGCGAATTGCAGGTATGTTTGCGGAGGCGATCCAAGACGATATTCAACTAATGGAAGACTTTGGTGCAGATGAGATGAACGCTCGACAGCTTCAGGCATTAAGATCTGCTAACGCATTTTCAAGGGCTTTTTACGATGTATATGCAAGGAGTTTTGTGGGGGATGCCCTTCAACAGACGCGTCAAGGTGTTTACAGATTAGCCTTGGAAACCATAGGAAATTTTAACACAACGAGACCAGACCTTAACGCCGTAAGGATTGCTGACATTAAAGCCGCAGGTCAATTTGCTTTAGACAATAATCTGGAAAGCGCTCAAGCCGGGGTTGATTCAGTTCACGGCGTTATGGATCGGATTATAAGATCGGCTAGGGTAGAGGCGTATGATCCAGAAACAAAAAGAATTAATATTGATAAATTAAACGAGTGGATGAAAAAGAATGCTCGTATAGAAGAAACGTTTCCATCCATATTTAATGATCTCAGAAACGTGGAAACGGCGCAATCTTTGTTAGAGGGAATTGGAAAAGTTGATACTGTTACGCAAAGAGAAATAAACAAGCAAACAAACTTTACTTCTCTTCTAAGAGACGCCAAGGGACAGGTTCGTACAGACCCGACAACGGCTGTTCAAGAAGCCTTTAGTCCGGGTGCAGACCAATTTGCAAGATTAAATTCACTTTTAAAAGTGATTCCAAAAAAAGGAGAGACTGTTAAAAAAACTATTTACACCGTTACTGATAACGTATCGGGATTAACAAGCCGTTTTGTAAGTCAAAAAAAAGCAAGAGAATATGCGAAAAGGATGGGGCCTGATTTTACACAAAGTCAAAAAACTATTGAGGTAAACAGAGAAATGGCGATTGAAGGATTAAAATCGTCTATTTTTGAATATTTTATAATGGGTGGGGCAAAGAGTGGTGCTACAGATGTAAGACCAACCAAACTTTTAAATGCGGATGTTATTGATTACAATCTTTTTGGTAGAAAATTTGCAACAGTCACAGATAAACGTAGAGCCGCTCGTACAGGCAAACGGGAAATGAGTGTAGCGGAATATTTACAAAGTAGAGGGATCTTTTCCGCAGAAGATGTTGACAACGCGAAAACAGGTTTGAAAGAGTTAGCAAAGGCTCAGTCTCCTGAAGCAATTTCACAACTTAATGTGGATTTAGAAAAAGCTAAACCTTTGTTAGATTTTGCTTTAGGCGTGACCGGCTCTGCAATAGGTACAAAGTCGCAAGCAATGTTAACAGGTGGCACAGGTGGACCCGGTTCAATTATTGCAGCCGGAAAAGGTGCAGAAGCTCTCAGAAATATTGCGCTTAGAATACCTGAAAGTAAAAGATTAATGTTTACTGCAGAGCTTTTACAAGATCCCATCTTACTGGCAAAGATGCTTAGAACCTATAAAGCAGACCCGAAGAACCAGATGGGTATGATAAATAGTTTAAAAAACTACGTTGAAAATAAGGGTTTCGTTACCTTGCCAATGAAAACCTTTACGGCAACGCGTCCATCTGCCCAACCAGACGGGGACTTCGATCCACGAGGCCCGAATCAAATGCCTCCAAGCAATGTAGGCGCTTCGCTCACGCGACCTCAACCAAACTTGCAGTCTGAGGTAGTTCCCACCACTCAGGCGCAACNACCACTGGGTCCGGTTACATCAGGTTCAAATTCCCCGAACCCGAATGTCCGGACTCAGTATGCTTCTTTGTTTCCAAACGACCCCATTTCAAGTATGATACAGCAACCAACAAGATCTTTCCGCAGGGGCGGATTAGCAAGTTTATTGGAGTAGAAAATGAGTTTTTTTAAAAGCCTAGCAGAAGATTTAGCAATGGGTTTTGGGTTCAAACCTAAAACAAAAGACTTTGAAGCTCGAACTGCTCAAACAATCGCTCGGAATGAAGGATTTGATAGCGTAAACCAAAGCTCCAATGCCATGAGATACATGGATAAAAGAGGCGTTACTCAAGCCGACGTAGGAAACTTTTCGCCGTCCACGGCTCCCGGATATAAAAGTATGAGAGATNTTGNNGACGGTGGNGGCATGGGCATGTCGGGAGCGAGGTTTAGCCGTGGTGATGTTTCTAATTTTGATACAGATAATGATGGTTATATTTCAGAGCGGGAATATGTTGCGGCAGAAACAAACTTTCCAGACCAGTTTAAAACCTCGACTATGGGAGGTATCCCATCGGTAAGCAATGCTCTTGGTTTTAGACCGTTAGGTTCCTTCCCAAGTGAAAGAGATCTTCTAAAAAATACCGGAATACCCGGAACAAATATAGGAACCAGTGGTCTTGTTGACTATGCAACAGGTGGTGGTTTTGTAGGCAACCTGTTGCGTGGTGG
>FUFK010037797.1_pt1 | contig 56640 bp, 42 predicted proteins | sample 1021851 | NCBI WGS metagenome assembly FUFK01 (sample SAMEA51879418, study PRJEB19060) | metagenome
TGGTATCTTAGGCAAGATATTATTTGGCATAAACCTAATCCAATGCCAGAAAGTGTAAAAGATAGATGCACTAAGTCACATGAATATATTTTCTTACTCAGTAAGAGTAAGAACTATTATTATGATAATGAAGCGATCAAAGAACCTGCAAAGGATTGGGGAACTAGAGATCGGACTAATGGTAAGTATCATAATAAAGGAACTGGTTTACAACCTCATACTGGACTCAATAAGAGTTATCCTACAAAGAATAAGCGATCAGTATGGACAGTAACAAGTAAACCATATAAGGAAGCACATTTTGCTACATACCCACCTGANTTAATTGAACCTTGCATCAAAGCGGGTAGTAGAAAAGGAGATATAATTCTNGACCCATTCATGGGGTCAGGAACTACAGCAATGGTATCTAAACAATTAGATAGGCATTTTATAGGTTGTGAGTTACATGACTCATATAAAACACTTATAAATGGTAGGTTACCTAACACAGCATTGAGTGACTTGTTCTAATGTGCCACTTGAGGTACTGTCACACATATGGTTGCATAGGTGTAGCATATGCTTTATATTAAGAATGTCGAAACAAACCAACGTAAAACTTTCAAGGTAACGGATACCCAGAGGAATACGTTTTTAAATCGAACTTAAGTAGTTGAGTTTTGTTTCGACCCACTCACTTTATCCCAGAGGTCATGCCTACAGTTCAAACTTATGACTTTCCTCAAAGTCCAATTCTTATAGTTGGATTTGTTGGAATATTCTTTACTCTTGTTTTACTTTATGTTGTAAACAGAGATTACTTCAATAGTCCATTTAATCAGGATAGGAAGTAATGTCAAAAAAACTAACACCAAAAGAAAAAACCATTATCAAACTTATGGAAATGGTTATTGATGAACTATCAACTTGTAATACTGTAACTGATCCTGCATTCGATATGTATTACATCATGCACCAAGCAGTTGATAGAGAAGTTTATTATCCTTTACATGATCGGGAGTTTATCTAATGGATTTACAATTCGAGAGACAAACATCAATCGATAATATGATCGATTCACTTTATGAAGCAATGACTAGCAATGGTCTTAATGGAAACATACCAGAAGCAGCATCTGTTTACGAGGAGTGGGTAGTTGATGGAGTTGACCCTCAGGAAGTAGAAAAGTATGAATTTACTTTTTTAAAGAACTTTACTTTACCTAATTACGAGGAGTTTATTTCATGAAACCCAAGAATTATCAAGTAACAGAAATTGAACTCTACTTATCTGAAGTTGGAGACGGAGACCCCGATTTACAATTTACACCTCAAGAGGAGTATGTTATGCACCAAAGATGTCTAGGCAGATGGACAGCATACAATGAAGATGACCTAAGAAATCGAATTTATGATTTTATAGGTTATCATGCAGAAACACTTAAATACGAGGTAAGATCATGATCGCATTTTCTCAAAAGTATTATCCATACTTGAATGAGTATGAACAACAGTATAATGACATTTGGTTTTTTAAAATGTTATCTCAATTAAAGTTAGATGGTAAACTTTATATCCCCGATCTTGATTTATGGTTTAACAAGAAGGGAGAAGAATGTGAACCTTACGAAGGTAACACATATATCGAACAAATGAAACCAGAGTATGCCAGTTAAAGTACTGTCACATAACTGATTGCACTTGTTTTTAATATCCTTTATATTAAGAACATAGAGGTTATGCAAACATTTATCAAGTGCTTTGGGATACCCTAACCTCTATAACAAACATTTATTCCTAAGATTATGCCAAATTGGTGCTATAATAGAGTTAGTATTTACTCAGAAAATACAGAAACAGTTGATAAGTTATTTGACATTTTCAACAACCCCGAACCATTTAATGCACTTATCCCTAGTCCAAAATGGTCAGANACACCTAACGAAGATGGNGAGTTACCAGTATTAGATGAGCATAAAGATGCTGATGGTAATGTTGTATTCACAACTAACAAATTTCCAAAGTCAGGAAAAAATGACGATAGATGGTATGATTGGCAGATTGAAAACTGGGGAACTAAGTGGGAACCTGCTGATGTTGATGTTGAGCAATGTGAACAAGAACTTGAAATCACATTTAATACAGCATGGAGTCCACCAGAAAATATTTGTAGAGCAATTAGAAACAAATATCCTGATGTATCAGTAAGTTGGTTCTATGATGAACCAAGCATGGAAGTTGCAGGTTATCTATAAACCTGTAACTTGTCAATAGTACTTGTGCCAGTTAATTATGTGTCACACACTACCACGCATAGGGTATAAAATCCCTTATAATAAGAATATCAAACAAAAGGAAAATGACTCTTCCCACTCAAAACCTTTACGAACAAATGTTCATGAAACAAGAAGAACCGATTGACTTCTTAGTTACTATCTACGAAGACTATCTAAGCAAGCATAATCTACCAGAATATGATGCAAGCGATATGCTTCATGCTCATCATATTGGAGAGATCGAACTTCATGACTCTCAAATCGGTTGGTTCAACAACTTTATTCGCTTATGGGATTTTGTTGCTGAAGCAGAATATCAAAACTTTGCATATCAAGGAGCATAAAATGGAATTTAAAGAAGAAATCCAAAGAGCAAAAAATTTGAATGACCAAATTAAACTAGAAAAATTTGGTATGACTCAGAATGAGTTACAGGAACTTAGATGGCATTTAGTCGATCGTATTGTCGATAATATGTCACTAGAGGATTTAGTTCAATATGTCAAAGAGGACATGGAGAACATGGTTAATGACTTGCCTGATGTTGAATTCNTAGANCAAGCGAAGGATTACTGGGAAGATCACTATGATGAAGTTGTTACTGAGATTAAGCAGTATGCTAACTCAGATTTNAAAAAACCTNTAGAGGAGAGAAGAAACAATGACTAGATCAGAACTAGAAAACAAAATTATCAATTTTGTTTTAGAGAATAATCTTGATGCTTCATTTGTACAACAAACAGAAGGATTAACTTATGTTCGCTTCACAGTAGAGGAGGATTCTGAAGAATGAACTATAAGCAATTAATTGAATTAGAAGGTTACATTAATCTATGGGAAGTTATCCCAGAGGATAAACATTCAAAACTTGCTAACCTGATATGGAAAGCACTTGATGATGAAGGAATTACATTAACACAAGATGCAGAGTTAAGCATTAGAGTATATGACAGTTTAGATAGTGGCACATAGTACTCCTATTCCTATATCATTACCTTTATAATAAGAGTAACAACAAAAGGAATTATGCAATTCAAATCTCAAAACGAAGAAACAGTAATTGACTACTACGAGGTTCACAATGCTCAAAGAGAGACAATTAAAAATGCGAGATTGAGAATCGTTACTTTCTTGGGTAAGACAATTTCAAGAAATCCAATTAATGTTTTTGACATGGCAGAAGAGATTGACGTGTTACTTGAAAAGAACTATGCAGTTACTTGTAACACTAAAAGACCATCACAGTATCTACTAGGTGTGACAGCACAGAAAGTGGCACAGTCTCGCACCTCTTTCTAATTCTATCCTTTATAATAAAAGTAATTAAACAAACAAAATGACTTCACTTCAAATCTTAAATGCTCACAGACAGATCAACGATTTTGTTGACTATGTTGATTCATTCTATGGAACTAATGACCCATTATACCCATTATACAAAGATGGAGTAGCATTGACTAAAGAAGATATACGTCACGCTACTATCGTATATTTGGATAGGTGCGGTAATGATGATTTTGAATATTGCACATGGGGAGACGGAGATTCACTAGATCGTGAGAGAGTCAGAGATATTCTATCATCTAAATTTGGATATGGCGAGAGCAAATTTTATAGAAGTGTGACAGTAAGATAACTGTCACATAACCAGTTGAATTTGGTATTCAATCCTTTATAATAAGAGTAACAACAAAAGAAAAATGAATTCTTCAGCAACTTACACAGAACCAGTAAACAGAATCAAACAGAGAATTCTATTTGATGATAACCTCGATAACCTTACTTGCTTATGTGCAAATTGGGAAGAATTTGTAATTGAGATTTCAGAGTGGGGAATTTACAAGTTAGGAGGAGTTGATTTTGATACTCTAACTACTGAAGACATTGCTAAACTAGATCAGTTTATGGTCTCACAAAATGGATACGAAAAGGAGGACTTTTGAAATGGGTGCTAAATGTGACGTATGTGCTAATTTTGATGAGAATTATAGGCAAGAAATGGAGTTCCCTAAAACTTCAGATCATTGCATTCAAGATTATCAACCTGATCTTTATTACTATTGGGATAGTCCAATAGAAGAGGATTATAATTGGAGAGATTCTTTTCCATATGCAGATTGTATGTGCGAGATATGTTTTGATATAGCAAATCGAGAAAAGAAAATCAAGTGGAATTGTGCCAGTACTTAAACTGTCACACAGTTCCCCTATTCCCATAAATTTCCCTTTATAATAAGAGTAATTAAACAAACATCATGACAACATTATCACTAAAAGAGAGAGTTGAAGATTGGACAGTAGAGCATTGTCTAGCACTTGAGCAGAATTATCTTAACTACCATAAAAGAATGGTAACCTCTAACTTTGAGAGATATAACGGAGTTAGATCAGATTTATCTGACTATGCTAAAGAGCAACTTGACTCTATCGAAAATGGAACTTTCAGAGGTAAGAAATTCACTTTTACTGAAGGTAAGAAGTATTTGAAAGTTATCATGAATGACTATAATAGTATCACTAAAAAGTATGATGGTCGAGGAGTCCATTGTTTTATCGATAAGAATACTGGGGAAGTGTATAAAGCAGCATCATGGAAAAGTCCTGCTAGAGGAGTCAGATTTGACATGAGAATTATAAGGGAGAGAGAACTATTACATAATCCTAGTTTTGTTTCTTGGAGTGGAGGTTATCTATATGCCAGATAATAAACTGTCACAAGAGAGGTTGCAATTCCTCTCTTTATTTCCTATTATAATAATAACGATACATCAGACATTATCATGACTATTTCAAATCAGAAACTAGCAAAAGGTTGGAACATTGAAGTAAGTGCTTCACAATTTGAGTATCTTTGCGAAGTGCTAATGGAAGCGAATGCTATGGACGTAGCAGAGCAAAAAGAGTGGGATGTACAAACATTCGATAATCTAATTGATAACGTATGCAATGCTAAAGAGACATACTTATCAAGAGACTGTAAAGGAGTTTACGCAAAATGAGAACTTATATATTCAAAGATTTTCTAAACGATAAGCATGGTAAGTTTTTACCATTGCGAACTATTGAATCAGAAGAATTCGGTAGGCACTTCTTTATTGATATTGGATTCAATTTCATATCAGCACCTAGTCTAATTGATGGTGGATATGATGAGAGTCAACTGGATTATGTCAGTAACTGGACAGACATGGAAGGAGTCAACCTTACNAAACTATTTGACATATATCGAGATTTGACTTGGCAAGAAAATCAAGATAATAAAGATAAAGCACACACAGAAATGTGCGAATACATGGAAGCGGTCGAGTCGGGAGAAATCGAATATCTATAATAACATCAAACAGACCACTTTTCAATAGTATATGTGACACTTATATTACTGTCACATGTACTCCCCATTGTGGTTGGCGGTCGCCTATAATTAGAATATAACAAACAAAGAAACTATCATGAATTTATTTGACGCAGTTCCATTTTTCGTAGATCAAGAGTTAGGTTACGAAGTTGACGAAGAGAACATCAGTTCATTTGAAGTCAGACGAGTTTTTAACATAGTTGTCGATAATTGCGATAACTTCTCATTAAGCACATTAACACCAAAAAATCATATGATGATTTTACGCATGGTGCGAAATGCGATTTATATGATGACTTCAGAAGATGAGAACGAGAGAGAAGAGTTTAAAAATATGGTAAGGGAGGTTAAGCAAGATTTAGCGAGGAAAGTGGCAGTTGCATAACTGTCACATTGACTTGCCATAATGCCCACTAATCCATTATAATAAAAGAAATCGGAGAAAAAATGTCAACACTACATCACGAATCATTGCTCGAAACTTGCTATGATGAAGCATGGATCGATTACGCTATTGCTAACAACTTGACTCAAGACGAGTTGACAGAGATCGATCAAAATTCTGAACTAGGTTATCTACCAGAGATCGCAGAGGAAGCAGAAAGGAGATTTACAGAATTATGTCAGTAAATTTTACTCAGCGATATATATCCCCTAAGTTTATTGGGGTATCTGATAATGTAAGATACAAAAATAAGGACTATCAGGTTCTAATCAATTACATTAAAGGAGATAAGGACAGAAAAGGATTTATCCCAACAGAGAATTTTACCGTACTCATTGATGATAGAGGTAAAAGAGTTTACTGTCACAATTTTAAAGATTTAGAGATCATTTAATCATGGAACTTACTAAAAAACAACTTGAGTATATGCTTACTTGCTTAAACTTTCACTATTCAGAAAGCGATCATAAAGAGTTTTATCTTGAGATCAATTCTAGTATAGCGAGGTTAGTCAATCATGAACTAGAGCAAATCGAAGCATATAAAAGTAAGATAGATAGAAACAGAGCAAAGCAACCCAAACCAGAGTGGGAGTAAAAAATTGCATCATGTTTTATATGAATGGTCGGAGTTAGTGGAAATCGATCAGCAACTAACCAAACTTGAAAAGGGAATTGAACTAATTAAAGAAATTAACTCAATTCTTTATAATAGCGATAATCGGGAACTATTGCAACATAGTCACATTATCCAAAAGGAATTAGAGCAACAATTCCAGGAGATTCAATCTATTTTTGAAGATAGACTCAAAAAAACTAATCTAACATAAATGGAGCATAAAGTCAAGTTAAATCATTTCTATAGGCATAAAAGTGATCTAGGTTATATCGCTTTTATATGTAAGGACTATTGCACTTTAGTAGTCAGAGAAAGCGAGGATAAAGAGACTATAAACGGAGTCAGACAAACTAAGGTATTAATTAATCGAAGTGAATGGGATAACATGAAAACAGTTAATAAAAAAGAAGTTGCGGACGTGTTTCCGCACTTAGATATAAAGCAATAATGAAAGATGATAAAATACTCAAACCTAAGGAATTGCAATATATTTGGACTATATTGAAAGAAATTAGTGTAACCCTATGGGAGGAAGTTAGAAAGCGAGGATACTGGAAAAAAGAAGAAAAATAGAAATCTTTTTAAATGTTAAAATAAATCTAGTTAAGTGTTCTATCTGTTACACTCTTAGCACGCATCTTATGAGGTGTCAAGCATTGCGAGGATATCGAAATATTGTAAAGTCGCAGTTGACATAAATTCTAATGTACTGTAAAATAACACTGAGGTGTTTCAGAAAACTATGGTCTATTCACTCTATGATGATAAACATGAATTGGTAGAAACATTTAATAGTATCTACGAATTACAAACTTATATACATGATTTTAGAGTTAATCGAGACGAATGGAGAATAAGGAAAAATAAAGACGTATCAGTCTTTGATTATATCAAGTCAATCGGATATAGTTGGGACGTTGTACCAGTTGAACAAGTGTCACAAGAGAAGTTGTAATGGGTTGCCCTATTGCTATAATTAATATAACAACATAAGGGAGACCCCAACATGAGAAAGATCGAAAGACAAATGAATCAAGCAATCAGAACAGGCAGAAATTTCTCATCATCTAATACAACAGTCAAGCACGGTTGGGATAATGAAGCGGACGTTTATCTACATGGTAATCACATTGCTACAGTTAAAAGCAATTCAATCATCATTAAAGATGGCGGTTGGCAGTCTAATACAACTAAGTCACGTTTAAATGCTCTATTGGACGAATTTTCTTATGGTATGCGAGTATTTCAAAAAAACTACGAATGGTTCGTAAGTTACAAGAATGTCAAAGAGGATTTTGTNAGCGGTATGGAGTTAGCAATCGACTAACTTGACATCTCACACGGAATAACATATAATGGGGTATAACAACCCCATTTTTTTATGTAAATACAATCTCGCTAATCTTATGACAGTCTCATAACGGGAAAGGCAGTTATTTAGCCCCCCGTTGATTAAAAAGCAGCCACTACCCTAACCTACAAAGGTTCCCAAAAGCGATAGATATACTATTCGCATATAAAAAAAATTTCCTAGAAAAAAAATGCCTCCTGAGAATTTTGCAAACAGACAAGAAAGAAGAGTATGGTGTATCGAGCAGTTGATCCGCTATGAAGGTATGTTAGACAATCGTATGTACGAATGTGCAGATCATGCAGCGTCTGTATTGAATGTAGACAGTAAGGAAACGCTATATACGTTATGGACAGATTGGAAGAGACGAAATCCTCCGACCTACCAACAAATTAATCGTATGTAATACTTATGTCACACCGTTTCACTACTAACTTGGATGAAGATGATTATGGAGATCTCATCCTCACGATTCCTTATGAAATTTGTGAAGAGTTAGGTTGGAACGTTCAAACGGAATTACAATTTGAATTAGGTGATGATGGTGGTAGTATTGTGTTGAAAAAGGCAATCGACTGAATATAAGCTACAACTTTCGGAGAAACCATACAGTGTATGTATACAAAATGAATTTTTGACTTATGGATGAAAAACAACTAGCAGAAGCATTAAATACTCTTAATCAGTGTTTGATTGTAATTGGTCAACGATTAGATGCATTGGAAACGTATGTAAAAGAATTACCTACACCAGATAAAACATATTATCAACCAGAGGGTGAAGATAAATACCTATCATTGAAAGAAAATTTAGATTTTATTTACGAAAGACTAGACAACCTAGAACAACATGGGATGTAAAACAGGACTATCTAATGGAGGATGTGTAGGAGGAACCAGTAATGGTACTCTGAGTGATGAATCATGTAATGCATATGATCCTAAATCAGGTGGTGTAACGTTTACTTATACAGAATATCCTCAAAGTCCTATCCGAACAGGCAGTCATAATGTGCCTACCAGAGAGGCAAACTTTGTAATGTATGATTCTACTGTCGGAACTAATACGATTACAGCATCTAATTGTGGTAAGATTGAATTAGATAACCCTTGCAGTAACCAACCAAACTCAAAAATAACATTTGATTACTACCCCTCTCAGTTATCATTTGATTTTGCCTATTCTGATCGATTCTTTGCATACCTATACGATACTTCAGATAAAGGTGGGATAGTAGGTGTTCCTTGTTTCCATATTGAGGATAGTGTAGCATCAACTGCTGGTGGTGGTAATGACGGTAATGTAGTAACTAATTCTAATTGTTACCCTTGTTCTGGTTTTACTTGTACACCTGCAACCACAACACTCTCATATACTGCCGAAACTGATTTTACGGGCGATCCAGACTGTCCTCATCCGTCGCTGTTCGGGTTTGGATCCACAAGTAATAAGGTGGCATTCAGTTATGATGCATTATCTTCTCAATTACCTGACGGAGTTATTGACTTTAGTTTCTCTTACGATGGGGTAACTTACGCTGATGCATGGAATCAGACCACTGAGGATGGCATTCCGTATACTTCGACACAAAATCCGTGGCAAAGTGGGGACGAGACGCTTGATGACTTTACTATCTACGAAATTAATGGGTCGGGAGCGACCACAGGACTCCGATTAAAGGTGAGAATACGACCGATTGTAGACGAGTCGGGGTCTACGGTCGCTTTTACGGGGACTGAATGGGAAGTTACAGAGATATTATCACCTGGTACTGGTTATAGTGTGAACGATGTGTTCAGTTTAAGTTACACACATGAGCATCCAGACACTACAACAAGCACTTTAACAGTCAATTTGAAGATTACAGCAGTCGGTCCTGTTGATACTACGTCCAGTGTATCAGGTTTTGACGTGTTAAGAACTGGTGATACCATTAATGGACACACCATCACCCGCGTTTTCCACATGTCAGAGGGTAATTTCCCTTATCATGTAGCATACATTGACGGAAATGGTAGTAATTTTGCAAAAGATACCCAATATACGTCTAATAGAGCACATCAAATCACTACAGTGGCAGGTAAAGGTATTCCAGATCGTGCTATTTTAGTTGGAAAGTATGAATTTTCCGATAAATCCATGCAATTTGTCACTGCGAGTGTAGATTCGAGTGCACCAGACATCTTTAATACCATAAAACAACCCGATGTGACTCTTACAGTTACAAATGGTCGCGTAACAGGTGCTACAATCGTTGACGGAGGTGCTGGTTGGAACCAATTACAAGAGGAACCAGACGTAATTATCACTCCTCCATTGATTGATTCGGGAAAACAGGCAACCGTGAAGACAACTTTTAGTGCAGGTGTACTAACTGCGGTAGAAATTGAACGCGGAGGTAGCGGTTATGACGAAAATAATCTTCCAAAACTCTGGATTCGCAATAATTACAAGAAAAAAGACGAAGTTTTTACAAATGCTGCGTATGATCCGACATTTACACAAAGAAATGAAGAAATTATGAGTTCATTTCCGAAACCTCAGTTCACTGAGATCGATGAAACCTTCATGAAAGCGTTAGATCCGACTACTTACAACAGATTATTGGAATTAGGCATTCCAGAAGAGAGAATAAATGAAATAATTCGACAAAATCAGGCAACTNTGCAACAATTACCTCAAAATGTTGCTCCAGAGATGTCTTCTAGCGATATTCAAGCACTAGATGACGCATATCAACAAGTTTTACAGTCATCTACCAACGTTTCTCGTGAACCTACAGTAGAAATCAAGTTAGATAACGATAGAAGACGCATTTCCGTGATGCCACAACGTAAATATTCATCAAATGCGACTGAACCATTGCGTGAAATTGTAGAAACTACTTATGACCTGAGTTTTTTAGACAAAGATCAGTATATTGACTCATCTATGAAGCAAGTATTGATTGAAGAACTTGAAAGAACTAAAGCGGAACGCAGTCAATCGATTGATGATGTTACACAAACCTCCATTCCAGAGGTAAGTAACTTTAAAGAAAGTTTTGTTGAGACAGTACAAGGGTCATTTACGGAATTACCTGCTGCGTCAACCAATACTAAATACTTTATGACACAATACCGTGCGGATACCGCAAAAGAAACCACACTGAACGTAACATTGTCTATGAATCCCGTAAATACAGGATGTGCACATTTTACATGTAATGCACCTGCGGGATCTACTGGTGGAACCGCAAGTGACGGACAAGGTGGAACAGTAACTACTAACTACACCATGTCAGGTCTTTTAGGACCAGGTTGTAAGGCATGGACTGCAAGCGGAAGTTTGCGAATGTTCCATGATCTTAGTTCAGCTGCAGTTCAAGCAGCAGACGCGGGAGAAGCATACGGTAATCCTTTCCAAATAACGTAATGGCAGCAGGTACAGGAGCAGCACTCTATATGGGTAGTGACAGTGGTCACGGAGTCGGGGTTGGTGCATCGCATCATCCTGGCTTAGGTGGTGGTGTGTTACCTAATTGTCCACATCCATCACTTAGTCCTACAGTTAATCCTAGACCCGTAAATTCTATGGATGCTACAACCATCTGGCCACCGCATCCGCAATTACCTGCGGGACCTTATCTAAGGACTGTTATTATCAATGGTCAACTACCAATTATTGATCAGGATATTCTTACACCTCATCCTACACCTACACAGCATACAACAACGTCTGTTGGGTTTAAATGTTTTACCGTGCGTAACACACCCGCCTGGTGGTGTACAGTAGGGACTGCAGGTGGTAGAGAAGCAGCAGCAGGTCATGCAAGAAAACTTTTTGCTACAAGTAAGACTGTTTGGATTAATGGTCGTCGAGCAGGTAGGTTCGGAGACCCACTGGGTAATAATACAACCCCATTCCCCTGTAACTCTAAAGTTACGGGATGTTCACCTAATGTATTTGTTGGAGTTTAATTATGGCAACTAAAAATAGATCTTTTATGAGTGGAGGAGTTGATTCGACACCAAAAAAGACACGTCAAGGACGTGGGTCGCACACAAAATACAGTGCAACATCTAAAAATAGAGCAAAAAAGAAATATCGGGGTCAAGGTCGCTAAATAATACAGGACAATTCCTGTATTAATGGCATTAAAACCCGTAACTGGCACTTCTTTTAAAAAATCCCGATCATTTAAGGATATCGGGATGAATTTTCGTTTGAATGCAAACACTAAGGACGTTGCTTCAGTGATAAATGATAACGCTATTAAACAATCTATCAGAAACTTAATTTTAACAGTTCCTGGTGAGAAACCTTTTCAACCTTCTATCGGATCTCGTATTTCCGAACTCTTATTTGAACCACTTGATAATTTTACTGCTGATGCTGTTCGACAAGAGGTAGTAAATACCATTGAACAGTATGAACCTAGAGTAACACTCGCTAGGGTGAATGTTAGAATGAATTTTGTTAACAACAGTTTTAATGTAGAGGTTGTATACAAAATTGTGGGACTGCCAACCGTAGAAACTATTGAGTTCGTTCTTAAGAGACCAGAATAATGCAACCAAATAACCTAACAGCATTAAATTTCGAGGATATCAAAGCCTCGATCAAATCATACCTCAGAACAAGGTCAGAATTTACCGATTATGACTTTGAAGGGTCTTCATTATCCTATCTGATCGATACTTTAGCTTATAACAGCTATTATAGTGCTTTTAATGCCAATATGTCGATGAATGAGGCATTTTTGCCATCGGCAACTGTTAGAGACAATATTGTTAATATCGCAAAACTGTTAAATTACGTTCCACGCTCTATTGTTTCGGCAAAAGGGTGTCTAAAACTGTCTGTACAGACAAATGCAGCAAATGGAGTGTATCCTTCAAGCGTAACTCTTGCTAAAGGTGCTATTGCAACTGGTGGCAACTACGTTTTCAATATTTTAGAGTCAGTCACATCTACAGTCAACACTTCTACTGGTATTGCGGAGTTTGATAACGTAATGATTAGTGAAGGTAGTATTGTAAACTTCTCATACACTGTAAATACCTTCTCATCACAGGTTTATAAGATTCCTTCAGAAGATGCTGATATTGCAACCTTAACAGTTCGAGTAAAACAAAATGAATCATCTACAAGCTCCGACTTATACAGTCGTGTAGATACAATCACTGATTTAACTGCAACAACTCGTGCATATTTCATTTCTGAAGGCGAAGACATGCGTTATGAAGTTAAGTTTGGTGATAACACAGCAGGTAGAGCACTTAATGATGGTGAAATCGTTCAATTAGAGTATTTGGTAACTGCAGGTGCAGAAGCGAACGAAGTTAGCAATTTTTCTTTCATAGGACAAATTACTGATTCAAATAATGTTTCATATTCACCTTCAAATGTTACTTTAACGGTAAAAGATCGTTCTCAGTTAGGTGCTGCTGCAGAAAGTGTAGAATCTATCAAATATAATGCACCAAGATACTACTCTGCACAATATCGTGCTGTAACTGCACAAGATTATGCTTTAATTACAAAAAGAGTATATGCTAACGCTGATTCTGTAGTTGCATACGGTGGAGACAGTTTAAATCCTCCTGTATATGGAAAAGTTTATATTGCAATCAAAACTAAGACAGGATCTCTTCTAAATGACGCAACTAAGAAGACTATTGCTGCAGATTTAAGAAAATATGCAATGGCATCGATTGATCCTGTTATTATTGATCCAGAAGACATTTATATCTACTTAAAAGTGTTTGCACAGTACGATACTGCTACTGCATCTAATACTTCTGATATTAAAACAAATATTCAGAATGGTATTAATGATTGGGCAACACAAACTCAAATTAACAACTTTAACTCCACATTTAGATCTGGAGATTTTGAAAAAGCGGTTACTCTTTCTGATAATTCTGTCACTGACGTATCAATTCAACTTTCATTGTTGAGATACATTAGACCAGTTACAAATCAGACAAATACTTACTGTATTGCGACTGGTGGTGATTTATATGATAGTAACCCCAGTAATAATGACGGAACTTGTAAAAAGGAACCAATTCTGTTATCAGGAACGTTTAGAACCTCTGACAGACCTGGTATTGATCAACAGTTTGAAGATGATGGTTTTGGTAATTTAAGAACATTCTATAACACTGGTAATAAAAAGGTTTATACAAACAATGCTGCTGGCACAGTAAATTACACTACTGGTGAGATATGCTTTGGTCCTGTTTCTATTATTGGTGCAGGTGTGAATGTTCCAACATCAGGTGTTGCAATTACAGATGCTACAACTGGTGCAGGTAGTGTTACCGATGCAGATGTGCTTCCAACAGATTTATCAATTCCTGTTCTGTTTATTCCTGCTAACGTTTCAACAGTTCCTGCTTCAACACCAGGTACAATTATTAACATTATTAATCCAGAAGTAACAGTAGTTCCACTTGGTTCTACTCCACCTCCTACTATCCCACTAAATAGTTTGACACCTGCAGTATTCAATACTACTCCTACAACTTTAACTGTAGCAGATATTGGAAATGCTGGTAATTTAACCGACACATCCTGTTTCTAAGTGTAGATGAATATCAATAAAGTCTCACAGTCGATTGTAAATCAGACTCCTGCCTTTGTTGAGAACGATTATCCATTATTCAATAAATTTATTGAGTATTACTATCGCTCTCAAGAGAAGACAGGTTTAGGTCAAAATATTCTCAACGAATTTTTACAATACCTCGATATCGATAAACTGAATATCGATGTATTAGATGGTGCTACGAAAGTTGTAGAATCATTCACGACAACTGATGATGAAATTGTTGTAGAAAGTGTTGATCAGTTTTTAGAGAATGATGGATCAGTATTAATCGGTAATGAGGTAATATATTACGAAAAAACCACTCATGCACCAAATATTGCATTGAGTCCTGGTATTTCATACGAACAGGTAAAATTAAAGTGGACAAATCTTGCAAGTCCTATTGATTCTTTTGATGATTCTACAACTGCTTTTAATTTAACCTCTCAAGACAGTCCTATTGCTGCACCTTCAGCACAACATCTTATTGTGTCTTTGTATGGTAAAGTATTAGTTCCAAATATTGATTATACAATTTCTGGAACACAAATTGTCTTTACTACTGCACCTAGAACAAGAATACCTGCAGATGATGCTTCTTCAACCTACATTACATACTTAAGTGGTTTTGTAGAAAATCCAATCGTAGGTATTGATAATTTATCAAGTGCATTTGGTGGAGGAAAGACACAATTTACAATAACAAGAAATGGTACTAGATATGAACCAGTAGCAGATGAATATATTCTTGCAGTTTACGATAATCGTCTTTTAGTTCCTAAAGTTGACTTCTTTCTTGATGGTGACCAGTTTATTTTCTTAACTGCACCTCTAAACGGTCGTTTTCTTTCTTTATACTCTATTGAAGCACCGATCCCTTCATTTGGTTCTAATGCTGTTGGTTATTCTCGTGTTAATGATGCAGGTGAGTTAACTAGCGTTTCAATAAACGCAAATGGTAGTAATTATAGATTTGAATATCCTCCTCAAGTGTCAGTAAACTCTGATGCAGGTAGTGGTGCGTCTGTAAGTAGTTTAGTTAATGGTATTAAGACAATATCATTAATTGATGGTGGTAAAGGTTACAGTGAAACCAATCCTCCCATTGTTCAAGTTCAAACTCCTACTAAACCAGGTTCTACAGCAGCAGTATTAAAGGCAACCGTTTCTAACGGTGCTGTATCGGGTCTAGAAGTCCTTACTTCTGGTTCTGGGTATACATTTACCCCTAGAATCACTTTTAGGCAACCAGGCGGTGCTACACTAGGCACATGCCCTATTGTAAATGGTCAAGTAGTAGGAACTATTCCTATCACTGATGGTGGATTCGGATATACTACTGTTCCTACAGTTTATATCGATGAACCAACTGGAGTTAACGGTATTAGGGCAGCTTTAGAAGCAGTTTTAACTGATGGTGTAATTACATCAATCAATATCCTCAATGCAGGTCAAGGATATGAAACTACTCCTAGAATTGCTGTAATAGATCCTGTAGGTGCTCAAGTTCTTGAGACTACAGTTGATAATGACGGAAGAGTTATTGGAATCGAACTTTTAAATGGTGGTAGTGGATTTGATGATATTCCTTCTGTTTATATCGTAGATAGTAGAACTGATGGACAAGGAAACTATGCAGGTGGAACTGGAGCAACTGCAACTGCTGCTATATTCAATGGTCAGATTACTGATATTAACGTAACTGCATTTGGTACTGGATATAGTCAAACTTCACCACCTAAAGTTGTAATTCAAAGTCCTCCAGAAGCAAGAGCATCTGCTGAGATTGGTTTAAACGAAGTTACTGGTTTTACAGTAAATCAAAAAGGAACGGGATATAGTAAAGCAAAATTTATTGGATGTGCTAGAGCAGCAAGTGGTATTACCGATTATACTGAAGATGGTAATGCAGTATTCACAAATAATACTATTGCAGCAACTGGTGCTGTAGATGCGTCTGTAAAATGCCTTGATGCACTATTTGTTAAGAGATTACTAGACAAATATACAGAACAATACCTACCTGATGTTCCAGAACTTGATTACAAGAAAATTGATGTAAGAACATCAATTAAGACAATTAAAGACTTCTACATGGCTAAAGGAACCTCCTTTAGTATCAGTTATCTGTTTAAGTTACTTTATGGTGAGCAAGTAAGTATATCTTATCCTAAAGATCAAATTATCAAACCATCTGCTGCAACATGGTCTATTGACACCATTTTGCGTGCAACTTTAGTCAGTGGAAATCCTGTTGACATCAGAGATGGTTTATTGACTCAAGATGCAGATATTGCAGATCCTAATATTAAAGCAGCGAGTGCTTTAGTTGAAAACTATATTTCTATTAAAACTTCTGATGTAGAAATTTTTGAATTAGTATTATCAGAAGAAACTATCAATGGAACGTTTGTTGTTCCTTATAAAACAAAATTAGCAGAACCTCTCAACACAACTGAGTCCATTATTACTGTTGACTCTACTATTGGTTGGCCAGAGAGAAATGGTGAGTTTATTATTGGTGGAACTGAGGTTGTTCAGTATAAAGAGAAATCATTAAACCAGTTTATTGAGTGTACTCGTTCTGTAAACAATATTGTAGAAGATTGGGATTCTGCTACAGAAGTAGCGTCTAGTTTCCAAGTTTTTGTTAATAAAGGAACTCCTCAAGAAGTTGTTTTAAAAGTTGTTGGTATTGTTGATGCACAACAGACAACTTTAACCGATACTGGTTCATATTACTTACCTGGTGATAAATTAACTGTTTCTAAGTTAGGTGGAACAGGAATTTCTCCTGAGTTAACAACTTGGTTGTATAATGTTAAAAAGTTAATTTCAGTAACTGATATTTCATATGGTGGTGTTAATAATCAATCTGCAACTGTAACTTGTTCTAATCCACATGGTCTTTTAGTTGGAGATCAGGTTACAATTTATGGTGCTAACCCAATTCTGTTCAATGGCACATTTGAAGTAACATCTAGAGATAGTACTACTGTATTCCAGTATCAATTACCTCAACCAGCAACAGTTGTTCCTCAAGGTAATATTCTAGTATCTGTTGACTTGAATAAAGGTAAATCTGATGATACGCCAGTATTAAATTCTATTGGACCTTATACAACTAACGTTCAAAACTCATTCTTTAATACAGAATACGTTTATGTTGCTTCTACAGGTATTCCTAACTACAAGATCGGACCTTTTCCTGGTTCTGCTCTTCTTCCTGGCAACCAACGTAAATTAAACAGATTTCCTCTTACACCTGTTACTATATCTACAAAAAACACTATCAATCCTGGTCCTATTGGAACTTGGGTAAATGGTGTATCAATTTGGTCTTACAAGTCTAGTATCAAGAAAACATTTGGTGCTGTAACTTCGATTGATATTACAAACGCAGGTTCTGGATATGATGCTGCATCTCCTCCAAATATTACTATCTCTGGTGGTAGTGGAACTGGAGCAACTGCATCTGTTGTTGTTAATGGATCAATCTCTGAAATCACAGTCACAAACGGAGGTTCTGGGTATACATCTTCTCCTCTAGTTTCTATTGTTGGTGGAGGCGGTTCTGGTGCTGCTGCAACTGCAATTATTACTAAAGGTGTTGTATCTAGAATCTTAATTAATGATGGTGGAACAGGATATACATCACAACCTTCAATCACTATTGTTGGTGGTGGTGGACTTGGTGCGACAGGCACAGCAAACGTTAGAGGTCCTATTCAATCTATTGCTGTAAGTAGTGGAGGTTCTTCATATACATCTAAACCTAGTGTTGTTCTAAGTTCTGGTTCTGGTGCTGTAGCACAAGCGATTGTACAGAATGGTCGTATCATTTCTATCGCTATTATCTCTGCAGGTTCTGGATATACTACTGCTCCTACAATTTCAATTCAAGGTGAAGGTTTTGGTGCTGTTGCAAGAGCAACTATTGATGTTGATGGTGAAAATGCAGGTAGAGTTACTGGTATTACAATCATTAACAGAGGTATTGGATATACACAGGGAACAACAATTATTAATTTGACTTCAGTCGGTCAAGATGCTGCGTTTAATGCTAATGTATTTGAGTGGACATATAACTTACAAGAAACATCCACTTTAGATGCTGCTAAGGGTGGAGTGTTTGAAGGGTTTAATGCACAGTATGGTGGAGAATATGCACACCCATCTAATCCTCAAACTTTAAGATATATTCTTGGTGACAACTTATTTAAGAATACACAACAGCAAATCAAAGAACAGGAAGATCAATTAGTTCACTCTCCTATTATTGGATGGGCATTTGATGGTAACCCAATCTACGGTCCTTATGGTTACTCTGATCCTACTGATCAAAACTCTTCGATTGCAAGATTGAATACTTCATATCGTTTAAAGACAGAACTTGTATATGATGCAAATACAAACCCATATCCTGTAAGAACTGCAGGTCCTCTTCTTACTGCAGAAGCAGCAGGTAGATTTGTTGAAGATTATGAATATATTTTCAGTTTAGGTGATCTTGACCAGTACAATGGTCGTTTCTGTAAAACACCCGAATATCCTACAGGTAGATATTGTTACTTCGTTACTATTGACACTACAGAAGATGGTAACCCACTTTTCCCATATATTCTCGGTCCTAGTTTTAACTCTGTTGTTGATAGTTGGAATCTAAATGCAGACGCTGTTCAGCAAAATATTCCTACTGGTGTTGTTAGATATCGTGATCCTTATGAGAACGTTGATATTGACGTTGAGAGGGCACCAAATGCCTCTACAAACGCTCTAACTACCGAAGATGGAGATTTACTCCTATTTGAGATAGAAGACGAAGATAGAAGCGGTGTGATCGATCAAGTAGAGATTGATGATCCTGATCAAATCTTTGAAGAATCACCTTTACAACTTTTCGATTACTTCCCTAAAGTTAAACTTGATTCTAAGGTTGATATTGAAGTTGAAACTATTACTAAATTTGAAGATGCTTCTGTAACTGGATTTACTATTGAAAACCCAGGTGTATCTTATCAGGTTGATGACCGTTTAATATTTGATAACACTGGAACTGATGGAACAGGTGTATCTGCTCGTGTTTCAAGAATTGTTGGTGAAAGTGTTTTATCATACGGATTTGAAAATGTCAATGGTAATAACTTTGGTGTATTAAAAACTACTAATCCACATAACCTAGTTGCAGGTGATACTGTCTTTATTGACTATGAACCTATTATGAACAACACAAATAAAACATTTGTTGTTCGTCAATTTAAAGGTATTGAAGAAATTGTTGTAAATCAAACTGGTTCTGGATATAACAGTGATATTCCCCCAGTAATTACTATTGTTCCTAGAGATGGTGCAGGCACATCTGGTCATTTACAAGCAGTCGTAACAAGTGTTGGTTCTATTGATACAGTTAATATCTTAAACTCTGGATCTGGTTACACACAAAATCCTCGTGTTATCTTATCACATCCTCAGATTTTTAAGAAGGCAGATTACTATGTGTCTAAGATTGAAAATCAAAATTATGTAAAAGTTAATGACGTAGTTGTTAACATCGATAAGGAAGTTTATATTTGCGGTATCACTCAAGACGCAACTAATAATAAAGTTGGTTTTGTTGCAAAACTTTCTGCAACAGGTGTTAAAGAATGGGAGAAAACATTAGAAAGTACAGATGGAACTTATTACACAGAATTCCAAAAACTTTATGTTGATGGCACTAGCATTTGGGTTGTTGGTAACAACAGACCAAATAGTTCTCTCCTTGATGCCTATAATCCTGATGTAATTCTTGCAAAATACACAGAGGCAGAAAATGGTCTAAGTGCTACGCTTAATTTACAGAAAGCATATGCAGGTATTTCTGGTGCAACTCGTGCAGATCATGTAACTGCTCTTGAAAAATATTCTGACACTAGATTTATTATTGGTGGTTTTACTAATACTAACTCTGGTGCTCCTTATGATGCATATCTTGCTCTTGTTGATACTAGCGGTAACTTTGCTCTTAAGAGAAAAATTGCTTCAGCAAATGCTTCTGAAAAAATTACAGACATTATTATTAATGGCACAGATGTTTATTTCTCAATGGAAACTGCAACATCTGCAAATGCAACTGCTGTTAACGCTTCATTTGGTAAAGCAACTATTGGAACAAATGCTATTACAGTTGCTTGGATCAAGGAATATACAAATACTCTATATTCATTCATAGATGTCGCTTGCTGTATTGATGAATTTGAAGAAGTTTATATTACATCTACTCTTAGATTAAAATCAAATAACACAACTAGAGATAGTTTCTGGGTTGGTAAAGTTGATACTGACGGTGATTTAATATGGAATTATCGTTATCTAGTTTCTGGTGGTCAAATTTCAATGGCAGGCAAATGCAGCATTGATATTTTTGGTGATCTTAATGTTACATTTGGAAAGACTGCTACTTCAGACAGTCTTAAGACAACTGAAAGTGTGAAGATTGGATATGATGGTGCAATTAAAAATCATACAACTAATCAGTTTAATCTTAATAATATTGAAGGTATTACACCTTATGGTATTGCTACTGATAACTCTGGTGATGTTCACATCTTTGGTCAGTCATCTTGGAACAGAAATGAGTTTATTTTCCCATTCACATCAGGATCTAACGCTGATACCACTGGTCATTATACATTAACATCTACATCAACAAACAACTCTATCACTTATGCTGATAATGTTGCTAAGATCTTTGGTTATCAAACTGGTCAAACTTCTTGGACTCAAGCAAATCTTCAAATTACCTCTGCTCAATTAGGTACTAAGTTAGGAGATAATTGGACTCTTGAGATGATGTTGTATAAAGATTCTACAACTACATCTTTATCACAGACACAACAAACAATATTTGCTATCGGTGATGCTGAAGATGCAACTGGTGGGCTTTGGTTATACTATGATATGTCTTCTGGACATTTAGAACTTGCGGTTACTAATCAGACCACTAAGTTAAATTCTGCTAGTAGTGCATTACAATCTGGTTCAACAACCATGTTTGCTAACAACTCATGGCAATTTATATCTCTTGTTAAGAATGGAAATACATTTACTGCTTATGTCAATGGTTTACAAGCACTTACTGGTACTGTTGCAAATACATCTTTAGGTGGTAAAGATCTTTATGTTGGTAATATTCCTGGTAGAAGCACAACAGCTGGTCAATTCCGTTCTAATGAGCAAGGAACATATTATGTTGATAATTTAAGATTAAGAAACAGAGCAGTTACTCCTACAGTTCCTTCTGATGTAACTACATTCCCAACTGTAGGTTTATTTGGATTTACTTTTGATTGGGTTGATGATGCATGGTTTACAACTAATCTTAATCAATATGATTATATTGATTATACTGGTTGGGGTATTAAAGTTGACAAGAATGCAGATGCAGCAAGAATTGGCACTCAAACATTACAAACAAACACACAAGTTGGTTTTATCAGAACAAATGTAACTCCTGTAACTGGGTCTACTCTTACAATGGTGACCACAGGATATGCTTTAGGTGACGCAGGTTTCCAAAACTTAGACTTTGATGATGCTACAACAACTATGTCTCAAGATACTGAGACACTTACATATACTCAAGATGTTTGGAGTTCTAGAACTGCTACAGTTCCTTCACCAGGTTCTCAAAAACTTTCTGTTACTGCGGTTGTTAAAGATAGATACTACTTCAAAGTTACACCTACTCTGAAGATTGATAACGTTCAAGAACTAACCTTGAATCAGTCATTCAGATTTACAACAGGTGCAAAATTAAGACTTAATAATGATTCTGGTCAGTTTGTTAACTCTGGTTATATTGTAAATCAAGATACAACCAATAATAAGATATACGTTGCAATTAACAATAATGCGTGGAGTAATGATACAAATACTGGTCTGTTAGTTACTGAACAGTTTAGTGAGCAATCTTCTTATGGTATTGTTGGTCCTATTCCTAACGATGTTAATGAAATTGTAGGATATACTTTCCCTCAAATTAATAATACAACACCTGGTACATTTGATATTAATTTGAATGATTACAATCATCCTGAGGGTGGTTCTAATAACTTAGATGAACTTGCTAAATTTAAACCTCATAGTGATATTGATTATTCTATCAGGATTGATGAAGTAGCTGCTGGATCACCATTTATTGTTGGATCTGTTGTATTCATTACTTCTTCTGATATTTCATTCAACGCTGCATATACTACAGCACAAATTACAAACTTAACTGCTGTTCTTAAGATTACTTTAGTAGCAAATCTAACTAAGAGATTACAAGTTTCATCTGTTGCTAATAGTGATGAAGTTTATGTTATTACTTCAAACAGTCACTATCTAAATCCTGGTGAAATGTTATTCATCGATGGTAATCCATCTGTTGAACAAGGTGGTGTTACTTATGATGAATATGATGGATCATTCCCAGTTGACAGAGTAATTAGTTCTAAAGAATTTGTATATAAACTTCCACAAGCAGCAGTTACTTCACCTGCTACAACAGGATCTAGTGTTAACATTTTTGTTAAATCACCTGTTATTAAAATGTATAATGGTCACCAATATTTGTTTGACTTAAGTCATTCATCTATGGTTGGTGGTAACTTATCATTCTCTAAAGATAACTTAAACAAACTTGAATATTCATTCAACTCTATTGAACGTGTTGGAACTCCTGGTGTTACTGGGGAAGGTGTTCCTAATCCTACAGTAAAACTAAAAGTTGATAATACTATTGTTACTAATATTTCATATTACTTTGATCCTTCTAGAACAGGAACTGATTCTCCAATCGTAGAAGGTAGTTACTTAGATGTTACAAATTCACCTTATCTTGGTAACTTTGTAATTACTAGCACTTCTGGTCAAACTATTACTCGTGGTGCAGATACCTTTAAATTCTCTCTTATCAATGAACCTGAGGGTGATGCTGATATTACACAAACATCTTATACAACCAGTTCTGTAAAAGCAGTTGGATCTATTGGTGCTGTTCGTATTGTAAACTCTGGTGGATTCTATACAAGGTTACCTATTGTAAGTTCTATTCAATCAAATAGACAGATTGAACGTGTTGCTATCAATACACCAGGTACTGAATATGCTGTTGGTGTATACAATGGAGTTCCTATCGGTGGAGATGGAGAGGGTGGTTTAGTTCAAATTACAGTTTCTGATGGAACTGATGATGAAGGTGGAGTAATTCCTGGTCAAATTAGTGAAGTTGTTGTTACATCACCAGGTAAAGGTTATACAACTGCTACGATTGACATTGAAGCGATTGACGGTATTTTAGGTGCAGGTTTAACTGGTTCTGGTGCAGAACTAGAAGTTGTGATACCTGCATTTGGTTCTGGTGCTTCTATCTTCACTAAAGGTGATAAAGTTGGTAAGATCAAGAAACTTAAGAACAATAACTTTGGTTATGATTACCCTCATGACTATACTTTACGTCCTGAGATTACATTCCCAATTAACGCTCAGTTAACATCTACAAGTATTCTGGCAAGTATTACCGTAACTAATCCTGGTTCTGGTTATTCTCAAGCACCTACTGTTGTAATTACAGGTGGTGGAGGAACAGGTGCTGTTGCTGAATCTACAATTAGAAATGGTAGATTAGATCAGATCATAGTTAAAGATCCTGGTTCTGGATATTCATCTACACCAACAGTTGCACTTAGATCTGCATTTAACTATGTTGTTAACCTTGACCTAGGTTTATTACAATTTGCCTTCCCACATGGTATTACAAATGGTTCTGCTGTAACTGTAACAGTCACCGATACAGGTAGTGGTGCAGATTTCCCTCTTGCTGCAGGTGCAGTTGGTCGTCTTAATTCAACTACAACTTATTATGCGATTGCTGGTACTGCAAATTCTCTTGAGGATGATCAATTAAAACTTGCTCTTACTCCTGCAAACGCTGAATTAGGTGATGCTCTTTCCTTCGTTAACGCTGGTGAAGGTAGACAAACTGTATTAACTGAATCATTTGGTGGTGCTGCTACAGCAAATGTTATTACATCTACATTCCTTGAAGGTGAACTTGTATATCAAGGTGATAGTCTTGAAACTGCTACTGCACAAGGATTTGTATCTACTAACCAAGGTTGGCAGATAGGACCTAGAGTTCTTAAGATTGTTGATTACACTGGTGATTTTTCACAAGGACAGAAAGTAACTGGTGTCATTTCTAAGTCTTCAGGTACTATTAGTGATCTAAACATTGCTAAGGGTGTTCTTGAAATTGGTTCTATTACTAAAACTACAGGTCAATTTATTGATGATGTTGGTAAACCATCTGAGATTATTCAAAAGATACAAGATAGTTACTACTATCAAGACTTCTCCTATGCTATTAAGTCTGCTGTTTCTATTGGTGAATGGAAAGACATTCTTATTAAGAACGTTCATCCTGCATCTTTCAAAGTATTCGGTGAATTAAATCTTTCTGATTATGGATCTATTCCTAACAAAACTACTGATTTTTCAATTACAAAATCTGTTGAACTTGCTAGAGAAGCGATCGTTCCTAATATTCAAAACTTTGCTCTAGTTGAACCAGTCTATTCTGAGTTCAATAATACAGAAGTATTATTCAGACAGAAACGATTAACTTCTTCTGAGAATATCTTAACATCTGTTGTTCAAAGATTAGATGATATTTCTAATCTATTTGATGGTGAGAGAATCTCATTCCCTCTAACAGTTAATACAGATAATGTTGTTGCTAACGCTAATCAGTTAATGATTGTATTGAATGGTGTTGTTCAGAATCCTGGCACTTCATTCCAGATTCAAGGTGATTCTATTGTATTCTCTGAACCACCTCAACCACCTGCAAGTATCAAGTATGTTAATGTAAGTATTAATCAAATTGCAACTAAAGATCTTTCATTCACTAATATTAGTGGTATTTTCCCATTAGTAGGTAATACTTTAGTTGGTACTGTATCTCTTGCTAGATTAACAGTTACAAAGGTTGTTGGAGACGTAGTTTCTGGTTTTATTACACAAGGAACATTTGTTGTTGGAGAACTTGTTAACGTTGGTGCTACTGGATTTGCTGCTAACATTGCTGCTGTAACTGATGTTACAAGTAACGGATTATATGCTTTTGGTGAAACAGTTACTAACCTTACAGGTGAGACCGCTATTGTTGAACAAATTAACTTAGCAACTGGTCAAGAAACACCTTTAGCACAGTTAAGATATACCATCGGACCTTCTACTACTTCTATCGAAGTTGTCGCATATAAGACTAACAATGCGACTGCTGATCAGGTTGTTCCTGATAATACATTTGTTGCAACTAAGAACTATCAATTTGGTTCTGAAATTTTTAGAGTTGATTCGATTACAAATGGTTCTGAATCTACAACTCTTGGTGTTACAAGAGCACAAAGCGGAACTGCTGCTAGTTCTCAACAAGAAGATGTTCCTGTATATGGAACTGATATTCAAGTTACAGGAGCACTTACATTAAGTAAGACTGCTGGTACATATCAATCCACACCTGGTCTTTTTGATATTCAGTTAAATGATTACATCATCGGTGCTTCATCTGGTGTTGTATCTCAGATTACTGCAACATCTGCATATCAAGATCCTGCAACTCAAGAGTTTATCAGTCAGGTTAATATTTCAGAAGGTTCATCATTCTTTGGTTTACTATTCAACAGAATCACATCTCAAACATATCCTAACGTTGTTCTTGATAATATTTCACAGTCTCAAGTTAGTATCGTACAATTCCAAAATAATACAACTGCATTTGACTTTGATTTCCCAAATAATGAGATCTTAAACAGTTATGTAATTCCTTATGATAATCTTGTCACAGGTCCTATTCAACAAGACGAAACTATCCGTAATTACAAATTAGATTACGGTAATTCAAGTGGAGACTTTAATGTTGGTGAAATTTGTAATGTAAGAAAACTTGCATTTAAAGATAAAGTTGGAGATGGTTTCTTTGCTGCAGGTCAAGTAATTAGAACTACAGATACTAAAGCAGAAGTTATTGGATATAACCAAGCAAGAAGCACAATTTATCTTGGTAAGATTGGTAGAACTAAATCAACAGGTGAAGATTATCACGTTGCAACATTTACTAAAGCAACAATCAATACTGCTAATAAGAAATTTGGACAAGCATGTTTAGCATTAACACCTGGTCTTTCTGATCATACTTTTGTAAGTGGTGTCACTGATGCAATTACTGCGAGTGGTGGTGCTACAGGATCGTTTACTGCTGCTACTGGAACTACTTACAATCCAGTAACGGGTGATATGGTTCTTGAGATTGGAACACATACTTTGACCACATCAAACACTGTAACTATCGCTGATGGTGGTGTCACATTTACATGTGATCAAGATGGTAATGTTTCTGGTAAGGCATATCCCCGTTCAACTGATCCTGCCTCTGGATCTGCTCTTAATATCACTGCAGTTACAGGAACTACAATTACAGTTAATGTAGGTGTTGCATCTCCAATAGATGAGTATATCAATATTCCTTCTTCTTCTGAATTTGCATTTGGATCTGATGCATTTACTATTGAGTGTTGGGTAAAACCATTATCTGCATCTCTAACAAGTGAAAGAAATATTATTGATATGAGAGCAAGTTCTGCTACTGAGGTTGCAGGTCGTTTGTATCTTAATGCTGCTCAGTTACGTTGGAATGTAAATGGTAGCGATCTTGTTAACACAGGTGCGACAGTACTTGCTGCTAATACTTGGTATCATGTTGCAGTTGTTAAATCTTCTACAACTACTAAGATCTACATTGATGGTGTAGAAAGAGGAACAGGAACTGACTCTACCACATACACTGCTAAACCAATTAGAGTTGGTATGGATTACGCAGGTGCTAATGGATTTGCAGGTTATATTGATGAATTAAGAGTATCAACTACAAACCGCTATACAGGTGCGTTCACTGCTCCTCTAGGGGTCTTCCAAGGTGATGCTAATACAAAACTACTATTCCACTTTGATGGTGCTAATGGAGACCAGTTTACACAAGATTGGTCTGGTACAAATGACTTTACTAAGGGTGAAGACTTTAATAATGATGCCATACTTGAAACATCAAGATTAACTGGAACTCCTGCAGGTTTTGCTGCTAAATCTCAAAGATATTATGACGCTGCTGATCTAATCATTGCAAATACAGACTTGATTAAGAAAGAAGTTGTATATCAAATGAGACAGAGATATCCTGAGTTAGTAATCTTAGGGACTCGTTATACACCAACTGCTGCAACTTATGATGCTGCTACTGGTCTATTGTCTATGACAGTGACTGGTAACAGTCTAGAAAATGGTGGAACAATAACTCCTCAGACAGCAACATACGACGCTGCTACTGGTGTAATGGTAATCACTAAGTTGGCACATGGTCTTAAGAATGGTCAAAGAGTCAATATCAAGGTTGGTGGTATCACGTTTACTTGTACACAAGATAGTAATGCTTCAGAACATTCATATCCAAGATCAACTGATCCTGTAGCTGGTAAATGGATAAAAGTTGCTAACGTAACTGATCATACATTTGAAGTAAATGTTGGTGCATCTCAAGTTGGTCAACAATACGCACATACATTCGTTTCTGCTCTTGCTAATGCGATTACTGTTGAAAAAGACAGAATTAAGATTTTAGATAATGCATTAACATTCACATGTGCGATGGATGGTAATACTTCTAATAAAACTTATCCTCGCTCAACAGATCCTGCATCTAAAGATGTTGCTCTTCCAATCATATCTTCTAGTTCTACTAACTTAACAGTTAATGTAGGACCTTCTCCTCTAGTTAATTACCAACCATCTAACGCAACCTACGATCCTGCAACTGGTGCATTTGTAATGACGATTGCTAATCATACAATCAATGTTGGAACACAAATTAGATTGACTGCAGACTCATTTACATTTACTTGCACACAAGATGGCAACAGTGCACAGAAGACTTATCCTCGTGCAACTGCTGGTGATGGATCTCCTGATCCTGCATACAATACTGCTCTTGATGTAACCGCAGTCGGTACAACTACACAAGATATCAGTAACGCAGCATACAATCCAGTAACAGGTATTTTGACTGTTGATACTAACTCTGCTCATGGATTAACTACAGGTAATAGAATTCAAATCGCAGATGAATCACTGAAGTTTACTTGTGCTTATGATGGCAATGCAACTCAGCATGATTATCCTAGACAGACTGATCCTATTAGAGGTGAATGGATTGAAGTGACTGTTGTTGATAGTGATACATTTACTGTTGATATTGGAACCTCTAGTGACACTTCTACTCACTCATTTGTATCTGCAACTGCTGGTGCTTTAATCAAGCAAACTGGAACTGTAACTATCAACGTTGGTGTTTCTGCACAGGCAGATCAATATGCTCATACATTTGTATCTGCTGCAGCAAATGCAGTTGTTACTGGTGGTAACTACTTACATACATTTGTTTCTGCTGTTGATAACAGTGTCATTGGTGATGAAGGTATTAACTGTGAAGATGATATTCGTGACACATTAAATGCAATCGTTCAAGATCTTCGTAACGGATCTAATAATCATATTTGGGATGCTGCATCTTACTACGTTAATAGAAATGTTAATCCAGTTACAATCGCACAGATTGAACCTGCAGTTAAAGAAACATTATTTGCTTATGAAAAAGTTGATGATATGCTTCAGTACATCATCACAAATACTCTTTGGACAATTCAAGGTGATCATGGATTGACACAGAAGACTGATACTACAATTACAGATTCTTCTAATCCAACATACACATATTTCCAACCAACTGATGCAACTTACGATCCTGCCACAGGTGACATGGTGTTGACTATTGGTTCTCACTCACTTACCACTGCTTCTAGAGTTGACATTGCAATCGGTGGTATCACATTTACATGCACTAAAGATGGTAATGCGACTAACCATTCTTATCCTAGGGCAACTGATCCTGCTGCTAACGCTGTTCTTGCAGTTAAATCTGTTGTTGCAAACACATCTATTACAGTTAATGTAGGTAAATCTGGTCCTAATGATCAATATGCTCACACATTCGTTTCTGCTAATCAAAATGCTGTAAGAGTATTGGATTACACAACAAGTGATTGTGCAGACGTATTTACAACTGTTGGTAACTTAATTGATATTCTCACAGACACAATTACAAATGCATCTGCTAATCCAGCTGTTGATCATTTAGCAAGTGTTACTAGAGTTGAACCAAAATATGAATTTGTTGGTGGAACTGTTGATTCGTACTTAGATACAGAATTTACTTCTACATATCAAGACACAACAAATGATATTCTTTACACTAATCAAATTGATCTTGACACTAGAGCTAGATTTAGAGATTCTGCAAGATTAATTCGTTCTAATCGTTCTGTAATTGTTGATAAAGCAGCTGCTGATATGTTGGCAAGATATCCTGCTCTTGCTCAGGATATGCCTAGAAACCAAAATGGTGGTAGCACAGATGGAACATTACGTTGTAAGACTGACCTTGGACTAATCCTTGATGGTCTTGCTGATGATGTAGAGAATGATGGTAATTTAGGAACTGTTACTGCTGCTAAGTTCTACATTGGTAATAGCGGTGAGTTATTACATATTCGTTTACAAGTATTCCAGTCAGTTTATGCTCATGAGCGTCTTGCTGAGTATGCTAAACAAGCAGTTCTAGGAACTTTAGATTATACAAATACTGATAATATTATTGTTGGAAATTGGGGTGTTGCTGGTGCAGGTACTCCTAATTACTTTGATGCTGTTACCACTTACATTGATACTCTTGTTACAACTATCAATGATATTATTGCTCCTACAGGTAATGATTTTGAGATTGGTGCTGATAGACTTTACTTTAATAGAGATTGGATCACTGATGAAACAACTGCATACACAACAATTAATTTCCAGTATTCACTTAACGGTGTAAATTATAATGCATTTACATATGGTGCTGGTGAGCAATTACTTGCTAGAAATGCTCTTGAGGATCTTCTTTTAGCTGTTATCTCTGATCTCCAAACAGGTGGAACTAACTCTACCATTCAAGAAATGGAGAAATATTTGAATGCAAACTTGACTATTAATAATACTGTTATTGCTGAGAAAGCACTTGCTGCAAGAATCTACTCTATTGAAAAACTGAAGACTATTGGTGAATATGCAATTAAGAACTATGCATATTCATTATCTGAAGCTCCAGTAGCATCTCCTAATTATGCTGCGATTTACACAGGAGAAGTAGCTTACAGAGATACTGAAAGTCCTGGTGATATTAACGCTGTAGCATTTAGATTCAAAGAGTTAATTGATATTGCAGTGAACATTCTTGCACCAGGTAAAAATATTGCTAGAAGTGCTGCTAAGAATATTCAATATAATACAAACTATTATAAGAATGAAATTTCAAACCAAGTTAATGCTCAGTTTGGAACTGGTGCTTGGGTATATGATGACTTTATTGATGAGTTAGTTGATAACTTTGTATCTGATAGTATTACAACTGATGTTACTAAAACGTCTGATGCATATACAATTACCTTAAGTGCACAAAATGGAACTGACTTTATTGTAGGTGAAGTTGTTACTTCTAGTGGTGGTGGAATTGCAACAGTACTAGAATGGGATTCTGAAAATGATTTATTATATGTCGGACCATTTACTTCAACTGCATGGGTAGCAACAAACACTCTAACTGCTCCTAGTGGTGCTACAGGAACGATTGCAAGCGGTGGTGTAAGTAGTGCTTATACTTGGTATACTGAAGCTTCAAACGTTGAGTATCTTAAGAGTGCAAGATCTATTACTAGCAACATTGCAGGTCAAGTTTCTGGAACTAATCTTTGGACTAATCCAGAAGCATTTGGAACTAACTGGACTGAAACTAATCTTACTAGAACAGATAATGCTTTCGCTGGTCCTGACGGAACATTAACTGCAGAAAAATATGTTGGACAAAATGGTGTAGCAGGTAATCATATCTTACATAGAGACTTTAACTTAACTGCTTTTGAAACCTTTGATACTGATGGTGTTAAGTTTGACTCTACAGGTGAAACCTTTGACACTGGTTCTACTAGCGATGTATCTCAAACATTCACTGCATCTGTATTCTTTAAAGCAGTTGGATCACAATCTGTTAGATTTAAGTTACAACTTGATCAAGGACAAGCAGGTGAGCAAAATATATTCTTTGATCTAAATCTTACTAATGGAACTATCGGATCTCTATTCATACCTCAACTCGGTATTACTGGAGATGCTTACGGTGCAATTCCTTATGGTAATGGTTGGTATAGAGCATATATTACAGCAACATTCTCCTTCGGTTTCTCATCTCTTAGAACTCAAGTAACAGTCAATAGTTCTGCAGGTTCTCAATCTTGGACTGGAGACGGAACTACTGGTGTATATTTCTGGGGTGCTAAACTCAATAAGGGTGCTGTTGATCCATATACAGCAGTTGGTGGTCAAATATTCTATGCTAATACTGAGTACAATATCAAGAATTACACTATAGATCTATTAGAAGGATATATGGGTCAAGCACTTGATGGCACATTAACATCTCCTTCACCAAATGCAGGTTTCTATAGTTACTATGATTCTACTGCAGCGAGTGACTATGCAAAGATTTCTATTCAAAGACTTCTTAGATATGGATTAAATATCATCCGTAATCAACTTAATGTTGATACTTACTATACAACTATTACACAAGTTAATGGTATTTCTGTTCCTACTAAGACATACGGAACTAGAGATATTCCTGTTGGTGTTTCTGGTGGATTAACTTCTTCAGATTACATTTATGGAACTGTAAGTAGTCAATATGCTGAAATAGAAAGTGTACTTGAAAACTCTGGTAAAGTTGTTCAAGTTTATCAGAGATTCCGTATTGATGGTGATATCACAGACGGTCCTTTTACTATGAATGAAGTTGTTGCTAAACAAGGTAATCCTTCTGTTACTGGTGTTGTATATGGTTTCTTTGAAGATGAAAACTATAAATATCTTGATGTTCGTATAACTGCAGGTCCTTGGGCAGTAGCAGATAATATTGTTGGTGCTAATAATTCTACAACAGCACAAATTAGTGCAGTTGAAGATAGACTTCATATTATTGATCTTAAAGGTGCTTTTGCTGATAATATTCCATTCAAGGGATATACATCAGGTGCAACTGCAACACCTACATCATTCATTAAATCTGAAGCAGCAATCATTGATAATACTGGTGGTAAATTAACTGTTGATACTGCATCTTTATTAGGAACATTTGAAACAACTACTGTTGTTTATCCAGAATCTTCTAGACAGTATTTGGATGTTGTTAAGTTCTCTGGTCTTGATATATCCGTTGGTGATAGAATTGCATCCACAGGATATAAGAGACTTGGTATTTCTATTATAAGTGGATTGAATGTATTTGCTGAAGGTAATAGACTTTATAAAGTTAACTCAGGTATTCAAGATACAAGTACGTATGCGATTATTACTGAAGTTGACCTTGATAACAATTTCATTTACATCGCAGAATATCAAGGAACATTTACCAATGGTGACATAATTGGTGATTATGGTGTTGGTGCAAGTTTCCCTGTAGGATATGCTTCTGTTCTAACTGCAACTGTAACTGCAGGTCAGGCAGCTGGTCTCGTTCAAGACATTCGTGATGTTGGACTTAATAAGAGATTATATCTTAGTGATGTTGTAGGAACATTTGATGATAAAGATGGACTCAAAGGACCAGATTCTTATGGATCTGTAATTATTGGTAAGGTTGAACTTAAAGCTCGTGTCAAACGTTCCTTTAGAGGATTTGATGGAGTACAAACTACATTCAAACTTACTACAGATAATGGAACTCAGTATCTACCAGATCCTGCAGGTCATCTATTAGTATTTGTCAATGGTATTCTACAACCACCAGGTGCTACTAACGCATATACAGCGTTCTCTGATACTATTCAGTTTACTGAAGCACCTGATCTTGGAGCATCGTTTACAGGATTCTATGTTGGTAAACTTAGACAGTTAGATGATATATCATTTGAGTTTGATTCATTACGTCAGTCATTTAACTTGAAACGTAATGATGTATTCTACTCACTAACTCTTACAGAGGGTGTACAATCTAGTGTTATCAGACCTGAGAATAATATCATCGTTTCTCTTAATGGTGTTATTCAAGAACCAGGCGTTGGTTTTGAGATTGTTGGTTCTAGAATCATCTTCTCTGAGATTCCTAGATTTGGATCAACCTTCGTTGCATTCTCTTATGTTGGTTCTGAGGCAGACGTTGATGCTGCTGAAGTTATTCCACCAATCGAACCTGGTGACTTTATTGATATTCAAGGTGAGACAGCAGACAGACAAGTTGCTGTTATTGAATCTTCTAACTCCTTGATCACATTCGATTATCTCGGATCTGTGTTTGGTCAAGGTGCTGTTGGTCAATCAGTAATTACCTCAGGATTTATTAAGAATGTTCAAGTAACATCTGGTGGATCTGGTTATACATCAAGACCTACTGTTAGACTTGATTCTATATCTGGTTTTGAAGGAAATATTAAGGCACTTGTTGGGGTAGCAGGTGTTGAAATGAGTGCTGCAGGTTCTGGATATCAAAATCCTGCAATCAATGTCGAGACTACAGTTCCAGATGATTGGACTGCTCCTGACCTTTCATTGTATGGTGAAGAGTTAGTAGACCCCGAAACCCCATAAATAACTAAAAATCGTAGCAAGAAATGGCTAAACAATCCCTAGGTCTTGGAGCATCAGCTAATGATAACACAGGTGATACCCTGAGAGCTGGTGGTGACAAGATTAACGACAATTTTAATGAGATATATACCGCTATTGGTAACGGTACAAATTTGAATATCTCTTTATCTAATCCTGCCAGTGGTCAGGTTCTTAGATATAATGGTTCAACATTTTTACCTTCAGACTATAGTGCACTAACTACATCTCTGGATGTAGCAGGTTATTCTATTATATCCTCTTCTAATGGTAATATAAATCTCAATCCGAATGGAACTGGTAATGTATTAATTAATAATGGAAGTATTGTTAACACTTTTAATGGAACTACAGGAGTTGTAGACTTTCCAACAAAGATTCAATATAAAAATGAGTATGATGCTTTAGGAAATGCACCAGCTGCTGCATCTTACACTGGATACTTTTTTACTGTTGATGGTGACGATAATCCATATGTTAACATCAACATAACAGCTGGTGGTGTTGGTGATACCAGAGCAAAACTTCTTACTGAATATTCTAGTATTGATGCACTAAGTGACGTAGATATTACAACAGTAGCACCAACTGCTAACCAGATTTTAAAGTGGAATGGATCAGCATTTACACCAGCTGATGAGACTGGTGGTGGTGCTGCATCACAGAACATCTTTGCATCCGTAGCGGGTGATACTGGTTCAACAACTGCTGACAGCACAAGTGATACCTTAACTATTGCAGGTGGAACTAATATTACAACAGCAGTTTCTGGAGACACACTCACAGTTAACTTCAGTGGATCGTTATCTACGACTCTTGCTGCTCTTACTGATACAGATGTTTCTGGTATTACTCAAGGTGATTCGCTCTTTTATAATGGAACTAATTGGACTGTTACTAGATCTCCTATTACATGGTGGGAGTTGACTGCACCTGACGCATCTGGTTATAACTTTACAGGACCAGGTTTCGCGGCTGCGACAGCAGATCCTACTTTATATGTTATGAGAGGAATGACATATGCTTTTGATAACAATGCTGGTGGTGCACACCCATTTAGAATTCAAAGCACACAAGGTCTAACAGGAACTCCATATACTACAGGTCAGACTGGTAGTGGAACTTCAGTTCTTTATTGGACTGTTCCTATGGACGCTCCTAATACACTGTATTATCAGTGTACAATTCACGCAGCGATGGCTGGTCAAATTAACGTAGTTTCATAATAGATGACAAGAACTGTTCCTGGTACTGGTGCTGTAATCAACCCCATCTTCGATGAAGTATTTGGGGTTCGTGCGGTTGAAGTTACGAATGGAGGATCTGGATACTCTCCTACTGATCCACCACGTCTAACCATAACTGGTTGTGGAACTCCAACGAGAGAGGCAATTTTATATCCGATTATTGACACTGATTCTGGTAGAATTATTCATGTTCGTGTTTTAGATAGAGGTCTAGGATATGATCCTCTAAGATTACAGATCATTCCTCAAGATGAAACTCCTAACGTTGTTAATTCATTTGACATCAATAGAATTTGGCAATCACATCCAAACTCTCCTACTACAGGAACTTTCACAGGAACTACAGATAGACTTAGAATAGTATCTGATAATCATCCTAAACCAACTTGGACATTAGCAGAAGCAGCACCTGGCGGTGGTCCTTTAGTTGATAGGTCTTTTGATCAATCCTTTATATTTCGTGGTGGTAAAGATGTTCCTAATCCAGGCATAAGAGCATTTCAGAATGATAGAGTAAATGGTATATTAGCAAACGGAGGTCTGTTACATACACCTGAGTGGGGTGTAGATGGTAATGCTCCAGCTGGTCAACAGATTGATGTAGTTAAGTATCCATATGTTAAATCTATGGATGATTATGATGTTGTCACTGAAAATAATATTAAGTATTATCATTCAAACAAATTAATTTCAGAGTTTGAATTAGAAAATGGTGTGTTTGATTGGGGTAATGTTCAAGTATTTACTTGGAATGTTAAAGTTGAAATGGATAATATTGTTCTTGATGTAACTGAAGTAGATGAAACTTTAGGTGCATTTGAAGTAGGTAGAATAGTTGACGAAGTATCTGGTAATGCAAGAGGAGAAGTAGCTAAGGTTGTAAGAAATAATCAGAACGTTGTAACAAGAGTTTATTTAAGAAATGTATCTACTGGTGCATCTTTTTCTGATCAAGATGTTTGTTTAGGTTCAAATGGATTTCAGTTCAAAATAAATGCTGATCCTATTGCACTTACAACAGGTGTTTTTTATATTGATTTTGGAACAGATGCAGATGAGTTTGGTCCTTTTGTACCAGGTCAATATTATTTTGCTCCAGAAAATATCAAAGTTCAAAGAAAGTATCTAATTATTTGGAATCAATCAGACTCATCTAATCAACAAGGTGCAGGTCATCAGATGCAGTTTAGTCTTACTCCTGATGGAATTCATAATGATTCACCAGGTACTCTCTACTATCAAAGCACTGGTGTATCACAAGCACCTGCTGCGGATTATGAAAATGAGTATGCACCTATCTTCATAATGAACGGTGACGAAAGTGCTAGAATTTATTATTACTGTAAAAATCACCCTAACATGTCAGGTTATGATGGTGATGAAGGATATATGATTTTAGATCCTACGATCGAAGATCATGCAATGCCTAATAATTATTATGCTGCAGATTTTTATCAGTCAGATTCAAATGATCCAAATACTATAGATAGATCACGTCATGTAAATGGACATTCCAAAATTCTTGGTATGTCATATGATGGGTATCCTATTTACGGTCCTTATGGATATAATTCTATCGGTGCTGTAGCAAGAGAAGTATCATCATATCGTTTAAGGACAACTGCTGAATTAGCAGGTAATAGACCGCAGGTAAATACAGTATCTACTGTTACATACGCTGTAACAATTTCCAATGGTCAATTTATGTTTGATGGTTCTCGTCCATCATTCTTAGATTTGGATCGTGGAAAAACATATATTTTTAATCAAAATGACTCATCTAATGATAGTCAACATTTATTAATCTCAACTACGGACGATGGATGGCATGGGCAAGATCCTGTTGTTATTGGGAATACTGCAAATCTGTATTCTGGTAATGGAATTAAATATTATATTGACGGTTCCGAGGTAACCTATCAATCATATCTGTCAGGATTTAACTTGGCAACCACTCGTGAACTTAGGTTCACAGTTCCTGTTGATTCGCCTGCACAGTTATTCTTATTTGCATATACAACTGCGGGTCATGGTATTAGAACTGTTCAAGAAGGATATGTTTTAGGTGATTTAGTTGGTGATTATATTTACGATTCTTCTGTAGGAACACTAGATGAATATAATGGTAAGTTTGACTCTACACCTGAGTATCCAAACGGAACATATGCATACTTTATGACAGAGGATAGTAGTGCTAATCCTACATATCCATACGCTATTGGTCCTAAAATGTATGGCACACCTGTTGCTGAAGGAGACACGCTACCACCAGTATCAACTACATTCCCAACTCTTGCTGAAGGTGATGTCATCTTAAATGATGACGGTACAGTTTCTTATGTCAAGATGACAAAGAAAGGAGATAATTACTTTGGTGCTGCTAGAGCAGAAATTTTAGGTGGACAAGGAACAGGTGCTGTAGGATCTCCTATTGTTCAAACTGTTACTGGTTTATCTCTACTTACAGCAGGTAGAAGTTATGCAACTCCTCCAACACTTATCTTTGAAGGTGGTGGTGGACAAGGTGCACAAGGTGCTGCTGAAATTGATACTTTAGGTAGAGTTACTTCTATTAGTATTGCAGATGATGGTGAATTCTATCAAGAACCTCCTTTTGTATTGATCACTGGTGGAGGTGGTATTGGTGCTAAAGCAGTTGCAACAATAGATCAAGGTAAAATTAGTAGCATTACAGTAACAGATCCTGGTAGTGGATATACATCTGCACCAAATGTTATCTTCACTAAATTAGTAAATCTTAAACGTAAAGCAAGAGCACGTCAGGCAAATAATTCAGGTACAATTTACTTAACTGGTCTCGTTAAAAATGTAACACCATCAGACTCAACAATATATGTTGATTCTACAGATGCATATCCTGGTTCTGGTCAAATTATTCTAAATAAAGAGACTATCACATACACTTCTAAAGCAGCAGGTGTATTCTCTGGTCTTACTAGAGGTGTAAACTTTAATTATGATCAACGTGTAATTCTTGATGCAGGTCAAAATGATTCACAAGGAAACTCAACTTACAAATTTAATGTTGGTGACCGAGTAATCCGTAAAGTTGAGAACGCAAATAATAAAGTTGCAAAGGTATATGACTGGAATCCTGCTACAAGAGAACTTTTAGTTACTTTTGAAGTTGATGAATTAGCATTTATTGATGGTGGTAGACCTTCTACTGAAGATGCTATCGTTCAATTTGATGCAGGTGTTGCTGCATCTTCTGGACCAGGTGTTCTTCCTCATACCACTGAGGCAAATGTAGGAAGTAGTATTTCAACATTAACAGTTCCTATTGGAGTAATCGCAGATACTAGATTTGTTGATATTGCTGAAAATGCTGGTGCTGGTGATGGTATACCAGATTTAGACAATACTAATACTGATTTCTTAAATCAGATTAGTCTTGATGGTGGTATCTACAGTTCTTTATACGGTATTGAGGAAACTCAAGGTGGTCAAAACACTACCTTATTCCAAGTTGGTGACAATATCAAAGATGGTAGTATTCCATTCAAGTTTGCAAGTGTTGATACAGCAGGTGCATTAAGTGATGGTGTTGAGCATAATGCAGGTCTTAAGATTTTCTTAGATGCAACAAATGCTAATGGACAGAACTATAGTGTTAACGAAGTTGTCACAGGTTCTGTATCAGGTGTTCAAGCAACAGTAGTATCTTGGGATCCTTCTGAGACTTCAGTTGTTGTTCAGAACGTAGTCCCATATAACACAGGTAATATTGCTATTGGTATTGCTGGTTATCTTTATGAATTTTCACAGAAAGGCACGATTGTTGATTTCAATGTTCAAAATCCAGGTACTAACTATTCTGCTCCTCCAACAGTTGCGATAGAAAATACTGGGGACATTCAAGCTACAGCAACAGCAGTTCTAACAACTGCAGGTGACCAAGTTGCTTCATTAACAATCAATAATGGTGGGTATGGTATCCCACAAACAGTTGACGGAACTTATAACGTACACCCTACAGTAACATTTACCAATGCAACTGGTGATACTACTGGTGCAGGTGCAGTTGCACAGGCAATTCTAGGTGGAGAAAATCTCGTTGGTAACGCAGGTGCAACCTATCGTATCAAGAGAATTGAGTATCTAGCAACTGTTCGTTCAAAATGAGCATAAATAAACAGGAGGACATATAGTCACTAGGACATGGCAGCTCTATTAACTGATCAATTTAGAATTTTTTCAGCGAAAAAATTCATCAAGGCACTTGAAGGTCCCGATGCGACTCAGAGCGACGACGCTGCTGGTTCATCTAGAGACCGAGTATATTTGTTTATCGGAAGACCACAAGTTTGGGATAATGAAAACTCGCCACCACAGGCAGTAGATTCATTCTCTGAATTTTCTGGTTCTTATGATGACATGATATCTTTGAAAAGAGTGCTTGCATCTGACACTGTACAGGTGGTAAGACGTATCGACTGGGTTTCTCCAGAAGAAACTACTGGTGGATTAGGTTTCACCTATGACATGTATCGTCAAGATTATTCTCCTAGTAAAACTGCTGCCTCAGGTGCTACTAAGTTATATGATTCTGATTTTTACGTTGTAAACTCTCAGTATCAAGTATACAAGTGCATTTACAATGGAACCTCACCCTCTGATCCTAATGGTAAACCTTCTACTGTCGAGCCTACTGGCACTAGCACTAGCATCATCACTACTGGCGATGGGTATCGTTGGAAGTATATGTACACTATTCCAGTTGCAAGCGTTCTTAAGTTTTTCTCGAATGACTACATGCCAGTCTTCACTAATGCTGCGGTAAAAACAAACGCTGTATCTGGTGAAATTGATACTGTTGTAATCAATGCAGCAGGTTCTGGATATAACAACGGAACTTATGACAACGTTGCCATCAACGGAGATGGAACTGGTGGTCGTGTTTCTATTGTTATTGATGGTGGTAAAGTTATCTCTGCTACTGTTACATCTGGTGGAACTGGATATACATTCGGTAAAATCAGTATTGACAACATCACAGGTGTTGGAACAGGAACTGGTGGACAGGTTGATGTTATCATTCCTCCTCCAAACGGTCATGGTGCTGACGCTGTTGTAGAGATTGGTGCATTCCGTGTAATGATCAATGCCAAACTCTCATATGATGAAGGTGCAGGTGATTTCCCTATTGATAACGACTATCGTCGTATTGGTCTTATCACAAACCCTCTAAAGTTTGGAACTGAAGAACTTATTTCTGACTTGACAGTATCTGCTACAAAAGCAGTTATCTTCTCTCCTACATTCCAAGGTAACTATGTGCCTGATGAAATTATTACACAAACACGAGTTGTTGGTGGAACCAACGTTACTGCTCGTGGAAGAGTAATTTCTTGGAACGCTACAACTAAACTTCTGAAATATTATCAGAACGCAGTTGATGGTATTTTCCCTGAGGTTACAGGTACTCAAAATGAATTTGATGGTTCTAATGTCATCAATGGTGCAACATCTGGTGCTGCTGGTCAACCTGATGTTAACTTTCCAGCCGTGCCGAACTCTTCTTCTAGAACAATTAACAACACCGAGTATGACTTGGGTATGAAATTCAACAATGGATATTCTAAACCCGAAATCAAGTCAAATAGCGGTGACGTTGTGTATATAGATAATAGGAGAGCAATCAGTCGTGCTAACGACCAAGTAGAAGACATCAAAATCGTAATCGAGTTCTAATGGCACAAAATACAAATCTAAACGTCACACCTTATTACGACGATTTCGATAAAACGAAAAACTTTTATCGAGTGCTATTTCGTCCTGGTTTCCCAATTCAAGCAAGGGAATTAACGACTTTACAAAGCACTATGCAGAATCAGATTGAGAATGTAGGTTCTCATCTATTCAAAGATGGTGCGATGGTTATACCAGGTCAAATTGGTTATGACCTAGAAGTTGATGCCATCATGCTTCAAGAATCATTCTTGGGTGCTGATGTTGAATTGTATAGAACTCAATTAGAAAATAAAATTATCACTGGTTTGACATCTGGTGTTAAAGCAAAAGTATTATATAGTGTCTCTGAGACAGTTTCTGAGAAAGGATATATCACTCTTTATGTTAAGTATATTGAATCTGGTGGAACTACACAGACTCAAACAACATTTACAAATAATGAACAGTTAGTTACTGATACTGAAATTACATTTGGAACCACTTTGATTGAAGTTGGTTCACCTTTTGCACAGTTACTTCCTACTGCTGCAATTCAAACTGGTTCTGCTGCATACATTCAACCTGGTGTTTATTTCATCAGAGGTTTCTTTGTAGACGTACCTTATCAATATATTCTTCTTGATCAATATGGAACAACACCTGCCTACAGGATCGGACTTGAAATCCTCGAATCAATCGTCACCCCAGAAGATGACTTATCACTCAATGATAACGCTGCAGGCACATCTAATTATGCTGCTCCTGGTTCTCATAGATTCAGAATAACAACTAATTTAATTAAGAAACTTCTTACTGACGAAGCAGATAAAGACTTTATTGAATTACTTCGTATTAATGGTAGTAAGATTGAGAAATTAGTTGATCGTAGTGCATATGATGAATTAGAAAAATCACTAGCATTAAGAACATTTGAAGAGTCTGGTAACTATGTTGTAAATGATTTCCAGATTACAAATAGAGAAAACTTAAATGATGGGTTCAATAATGGTGTTTATGAGTCAGGTGATATCACAGCACAAGGAAACACTGCGACATCTGAAAAGTATGCTGTAGAGTTTGGTCCTGGCACAGCATATGTTAGAGGTTATAGAGTTAAAACATTATCTCCAACATATGTTGACTTAGATAAACCAAGAGCAACTAATAGTGCTCAGAACGTTATTATTCCTTTTGAACTTGGAAACTTTTCAAGAATCGAAAATGTATATGGTTTCTTAAATTGTTCTGGCTCTACCATTACTAATGCATATCAAACTTTAGAACTGCGTGATAGATTTACTGCTACACCTGGTGATTCTGTAGGTAATTTAATTGGTTATGCTCGCGTATCTTCTATTGAGCATATTCAAGATCCAGACACTACATTTGGTAATGCTGATGATAGATATCGTTTGCATGTTTTTGATGTGCAAATGTTCACTCAATTACAACTTGCATCTTCACAAAGTATTACTGCAGGTTCTCTTGTAGTTGGTAAAACATCTGGTGCTAGAGGATATGTTGTAGATGCTGTTAATGCAGATCCTGATGTAACTTTATATTCAGTAGAAGGTAATTTCCAAGATGGTGAGATGGTTACTGTTGATGGACTTGATAAAGATACAATTTCTAAAAGTTATGCTTACCAGTATTCAGATACTCGTCAAGTACTTTCAAAAGATGAAAGCACAAGTGCTGTAGAATTTACAGCAGATATTGTTCTTGAAGATCAATTACAACTTCAAGGTGCTACTTTTACATATGACGCATCAGGTGGTTCCGAAAATATTACAGGAACAAATAGTAACTTCTCTATTGATCTAAGAGCTGGTGATAGAATTTATTTCAGTGCTACAAAATATGTTGATGTTGATTTTATTGATCCAACTAACTTAGGATCTTCTAACAATGGAACAATCTTTAACTATGCAAACCAGACTGTAAATGTCACACCTGGTGCAGGCGGTGCTGCTCCTAGTGCTGGTGACTATACTGTCTTGATTAGATACAGATCTAAACTATTTGATGCTAATACTGCTTCTCTACTAGAAGAGATGCCTAGACCTTATGTTAAGAGTATCTCTGATGAATCTATGATCGTTAGAAGAACTTTTGACTCACAGACAGTTGCTTCTAGTTCTATCGCTATTACTTTACCTGCAAATGAACAATTTGAAGCGTTATCTAATTCAAACTATACTTTCACCGTTCTCGCAAGTACCAACGGTACTTATCCAGTCGGTGACCAAATACCTATTGATACTACTAATACTGGTGCTTTAGGATATACAACATTTACTTCATCTGATAGAACAACTCTTCAGATGGATAACCTTACAAACATTACTTCTGTTAAGGTAACCGCATCTATTTCTAAGAACGTTACTACTAAGAAAACTAAATCTCCTCAGAAAATGTTTGTTCTTAAAACAAACAAAACTATTAATAATCTTGATAAGCAAAATTATAATTTAGCATATTCTAATCTTTATGGAACTAGAATCGAAGATCAAGACATATCATTAGGTCTTGTTGATGCTTATAAAGTTCATGCTGTATATGAATCTCTTGATGACAGTGATCCTGTTCTTCCTTCCATTACATTAGTTGAACCAACATTCTTTGCTACTGGAAGTATCGTTACAGGTAGAACTTCAAAAGCAAGAGCAAGAGTTGTTAACTTTAACTCAAGCACATTAAAATTAACGATTGTATATTTAAGTGGACAGTTTATTGTTGGTGAAACAGTAGATGGATTTGATTCAACTCCTACTGCTATCACTGGAATTATTAATGACTCTGCAGGTTCTATTATCGTAGGTTCAAAAGTAATCACAGACAGATATGATTTACAAAGTGGACAAACTAATTTCTTATATGGTATTTCAAAATTAGTAAGAAAGAAAGGTGTCGCTGTTCCTATTAGAAAATTAAAAATCGTTTTAGATTACTACGCACATGCTGCTACTGGTGATTACTTTGGTGGACAATCATATCTTGATACTAACTATGAAGACGTTCCTCTATTTGAAGGACAGTTCTTACCAGACTTCTTAGACTTTAGACCAGGTGTAAAAAATCTATTCAGTGGAACTGGTTCTGTTGCATCACCTGCATTTGTAAACTGTTCTACATTCGACTTTAAGTCAAGAGTATTCCCAACTTCTAGTACACCTGCTGCAACTCTATTTGATATTCCTAAAGTCAATAGCGATTTCCGTTGTGATTTTAATTGGTATCTTCCTAGAATTGATAAAGTATTCGTACTTCCTAATGGTGAGTTCCAAATTATTAAAGGTAAATCTGAAGAAAGACCTTCTGCTCCAGATGATTTACAAGATGGTATGTTGTTAGCAACACTATCACATGCACCATATGGTTTTGATCCTGTTGATGATGTAATTATTCAGAGATCTGAGAATAGACGATATACTATGAGAGATATCGGTAAGATCGAAACTAGACTTAATCAGGTTGAATATTATACATCTCTCAATATGCTTGAGACAGATACATTTAACACTGAAGTTCTTGATGCATCTGGAAAGAGTCGTTTAAAGAATGGATTTATAGTTGATGACTTTACAGATCATTCTAAATCAGATACAAAAAATCCTGATTTTAGTGCTTCATTAGATTATGTTGATGGATCTGCTCATCCAGCACATTTTACAACTAACGTTGCTCTTGTAATTAATGAATCTTTATCTACAAATTATCAAAAAACAGGTCCTTTAATTACACTTCCATATACAGAAGGAAAATTAATTGAACAACCATATGCCTCTCGTGTTGAGAACGTTAACCCATTTAACGTTTTTGCATATATCGGTCGTATTGATCTAGTACCTGCAAGTGATGATTGGGTGGATACTAATCGTCTTCCCGTTAGAGTTACTAATATTGAAGGTGACTTCCAAGCAACACGGGACTCAATGAATGTTGATCAAAATGGATTTGCTCCTCTTCAATGGGAGTCTTGGAGAACTACATGGACTGGAACCACTACAAGTGGTTGGAGTAGAAGAAGAGAACATACCTTTGCCAACTTTGTTGCAGGTAGAGGTCGTCGTGTTATGGGAACTAGAACCATTACGACAACCGAAAATCAGACAAGAAGAGGTATTAGAACTAGAGTTGTTCCTAGAATTGATCGTAGATCATTAGGAGACAGCACAGTATCTTCAACTTCTATTCCTTGGATTCGTTCTAGAAATATCGATGTTACTGTTGCAAGAATGAAACCTAGAACTACATTCTATGGATTCTTCGATGGAACTAAAGTCGGTGATTATATGATTCCTAAGATTTTAGAAGTTATTAAAGATCCATCTACAGATAGTAGAACTAACTCTACACCATTTGTTATCGGTGAAACTGTAGTTGGTCAAACTTCTGGTGCAACACTTAGAATTGCAGCACCAAATGATTTCTATGAGTTTGATCCGTATACTGATACGGCTATGCCTACATCATATTCTTCAACAACTAACTTTATCAACATTGATACTGATTCACTTGCAGCACAAGCAGTCGGACAGTTCTTTGGTAATATTCAAGTTGGTGAGTTATTAGTCGCTTCCTCTGGTGCAACTGCTGTTGTTAAAGATCGTAGATTGATGACTGATAGGTTAGGACAATGGAAAGGTTCACTATTCATTCCACCACCTGCTGTAGATACAAATCCACGTTGGGCAACAGGAACAAGAACTCTAAGATTTACCACAAACGAAAATGATTCTCGTGTTGGAGGTACAGTTGCATCTTCTGCAGAAGTTGAATACAAGGCAGAAGGAACATTGAACACAGTTCAAGAAAACGTTCTTGCAGTTAGAAATGCTGATCTTGTTAGAGATACTGTTACACAGGATAGAACAATTAGTTCTACTAGAACTGAGACACGTCAGGTTGGTTGGTGGGATCCACTTGCACAATCATTCTTGGTTGATGAAACAGGTGGAACATTCCTAACTTCAGTTGAAGTTTACTTCAATGCTAAGGATAGTAATATTCCTATCTCAATGCAGATCAGAACAATGGAAAATGGTTATCCTACAACTACTATTCTTCCTTTCTCTGATACAACTTTAAATCCTGCTCAGGTTCAAATTTCTGAGACTGGTGCTGTTGCAACTAAGTTTACATTTAGAGCACCTGTTTATATTCCACAATCTGTTGAACATTGTTTTGTTCTATTCTCAGACTCTAATGAATATCAAGTTTGGATTTCTAGAATGGGTGAATTAGATATTTCTGGTGACAGAACCATATCTGAACAACCATATGCAGGTGTTTTATTCAAATCACAAAACGCTACTACTTGGACTGCAGATCAGTATGAAGATTTGAAGTTCATTGTTAACAGAGCAGTATTTGATAATAGTGGTGCTACAAGAATCACTCTTAATAATGCTCCTCTTGATAGAGGTAACAATGGTAAGATTACACTTCAGAATGATGCAATTAGAACATTCCAACCAGAGTTACAATTAGTAACTAACTCAACAACATTACCATTTACTATTGGTGCAAGAATATATCAAAAGACAACTCTTGCAGAAGGAACAATCGTTGGCGTTGCAACAAGTAGCACTGGCGTATTGTTAACTATCAATGATATCTCTGGAACATGGTCTGCAGGTAGTAACACTGGTGGTGTTATTACTAATCGTATTGTTTCATCTAAAGCAACTGCAACTATGGTTGTATCAGGTGCATCTGGAGACTTCACAGTTGGTGAAACAATCTCAGGTAACTCCTCCACAACTCCTACTGCAGAAGTTGTGACATGGACTGCTGGTACTAATACACTAACGTTAAGATATGTTTCAACTGATTTTACTGCTTCAACTGAGACCATTACTGGTGGAGAATCCACCACAACTGCAACAGTAAGTTCTGTAACATATGCAGGTGACGTTGTTGAAGGTGGTGCAGTTAGCGATGCTTTTGTTAGCACATCTCCTACCTATACAACAACACAAAGAAAAGTTCGTGTTTCACATTCTAGTCATTGTATGCATGACTTAGATAATAACGTTGTTATTACTGGTGTAATTTCTGAAGTATCTGATACTTATCTAACATCTTCTATCTCTGCTACTGATACTAGCATTAATGTTAACGATGCTAGTGCCTTCCATAAAATTATTAATGGAGCAGCAATCAGTGCTTCCAATGTTGGTTATATGAAGATTGGTAATGAAGTTATGTCTTACTCAGCAATCTCTTCAAATGGTAAAACTATTACTGTTAATGAAAGAGGTGTTGATGGAACTACTGGTGTAGCACACGCTGATGAAACTGTAGTTAAATGCTATAACATTGATGGTATTCCTCTAACAGAAATCAACAAGACACATGCAGCGATACAAAATCCTACATTAGATACATACGATCTTGCAACATCATCTATTGCAAGACTTGGTATCAAGTCTGGTGGAGATAATATTGTTGCAACTCAGAATATTCAGTACGAGATTCTCGTTCCTCAAATCCAGAAAATGTTACTTCCTAAGACGGATATGACTGCGAGAGTTCAGACAATTACTGGAACATCCATTAATGATGGACAAACATTAGCACAAAGTTCATTCAGTAATACTGGTGAATTTAGTGATGTTAACTTATCAGAGGATAATTACTTTAATTCTCCTCAATTAATTTGTTCTGCAATTAATGAATCTGCAGAATTAAGTGGTGACAAATCATTCAGAATGGATCTAACAATGTCTAGTTTATCTACAACAGTTTCACCTGTTATGGATACTGACAGAATGTCTATTACTATGGTAAGTAGTAGAATTAATAATCCTAGCGATCCTAACGTTGCTAAGAGACCTTTTGGTGATGAACACTCAGCAATCTATATTAGTAAGGTTGCAGATCTAACTAACCCTTCTTCTGCTATCAAACTAATCTTTGCGGGTTATCGCCCACCTAACACTGTGATTAAACCCCTATATAGAATACTACCCTCAGGATCTACAGATCCTATTGAGACACAAGGATTTGAATTCTTCCCAACAGAAGGTGCCAAAATACCTGGTACAACTGAAACGGAAGCATATCAAGATTATGAATACGAAGTATCAGGTCTATCCTTCTCTCAATATCAGATCAAGATTGTGTTTGTTTCACCGAACCAAGCGTATTCTCCAATCATTCAAGACTTTAGAGCAATCGCTCTTGCTGTATAATGAAAACACCTGTAAAAGATCATTCGGGATGGTATCGTGATGCTAACGGTGCTATCTCATGTGCAGACTCTTCTACATACGAAAAGTATATGAAGGGTTATCGTGCTGATCAAGAAAAGGAAAAGCAAATGGAGACTTTACAAACTGAGGTTTCTGAGTTAAAATCTGATATGAGTGAAATAAAATCACTCTTACTAACGTTAGTCCAAAAAAATTAATTATGGAAAAAGTCTCGCAAGAGTCCATGCTGAAAGAGTTTCGAGAAAGGTTTGCAAAACTTACTGCAGAAACTAATCAGTTGGCTGCAAAAATCAAAGAAAACGAAGTCACAGCCTTGAAATTACAAGGTGCTATCGAAACACTTGAATATTACATTAACCCTCCTGCAGAAGAAACTGCATCTCCTCCAGAAGAGGTTGATGAAGTAACAGCATAATAATATTGAGGGGGTTTCAATTACCCCCTTTTTACTAGCATAAATAACTTGGAAGCATTACCTTTATAGAGTTGTCGTAAAAAATGGCAAATAGAATTCAATTAAGACGAGGTGGAGCCCAAGAGTGGGCAAACTCAAACCCTACTCTAGCTCAAGGTGAGTTAGGTATCGAACTTGATACGGGTAGATTTAAAATCGGTGACGGAGTTACCGCATGGAACACGCTGCGATATGAAAGACCAGTTGAATCCGTAACTAATACTGCAAATACACTTGTACAAAGAGACGCTGACGGTAACTTCTCTGCAGGTACTGTCACAGCAACACTTATCGGTAATGCTTCAACAGCCGCTCGTCTTGCTTCCTCTCGACAAATCCAACTCTCTAGTGATGTAACTGCTTCTGGTGTATTTGATGGTTCTACTAACTTAAACTTAGTCTCGTCTCTAAGTCTTGTATCTACACTACCTCACTATGATGGAACTGCTGCTGCAGAAGGAACTTATACTAAGGTCGTAGTTGATGCAAAAGGTAGAATTAAAAATGCTTCTTTCCCTTCAACACTTGCAGATTATAACCTTAATGGAACTGTAGAAGGACAATCTGCACAACCATATGATTTAGATCTTGTTGCAATAGCAGGTCTTACTACTACTGGAATGATTGCTAGAACCAGTGGTGGTGCAATGTCAACCAGAACTATCACAGGTACTGCTGGTAGGATTTCTCTTACTAATGGTAATGGTGTATCTGGAAACCCAACAGTTGATTTAATCACTACAACAGTAACAAGTGGTGACTATAATACGGAATCCCTGACATCTGAAACAGGTTCACAGACAGTTAATGCTACAAAATTCTCAGTTGACGACTACGGTCGTATAACAAGTGCTACAACTGTGCCTATTGCTACTGCAGTCGAAGGAACTACTGCACTAGCTTATAATGCAGGCACCTCTTATAGTAGATATGATATCATCACAAATGCCTCTAAGGTATATCAGGCATATCAAGATGTTTCTGCAGGCGCAGGTGCACCTACTCATAGTTCTGGGGATAACGGTGGGTGGAGATATCTCGCTGCCGAAGGGACTGAACAAAAAGGTCTTGCTTCCTTTGCCCAAGAAGACTTTGACGTAAGTTCTGGTCACGTTACTATTGCTGCAGCAGGTGTTGATAATACTCAATTACAAAATAATAGAATTTCTTTTGCTGATGGTAATGCTGTTGAGCATTTTGAATTAGATCAAGAATTAACCGCAACAACTGGATACAGAGGACTTACTGGGGTAAACTATCTAAATGTAAAGAATACATCAGGTGGTTTATTATTTGCTGCTAACAATACAGGTGATAGTGGTAATGGTGAAGTTGATATTAATGTAAAGACATTAATTAGTGATCCAGATATCGTACTTGATGGTGCAGTTGCACAGACTCTTGATAAAACTGGTGATGGTAATCTAACATTCCAAACTACACAGAGCTCAACATCTGCTAGAACATTAAGTATCTTAGCAACTAACTCTGGTTCTGGTAATAGCGGTATTGTAGTAACAGCAGAAAATACAGTTGCTATCACTGCATCAGACGCTGCTGGTAAGGTACAAGTAGAAGACATATACTTCCAAGGAGACTACGTTGCTTCCTCTGCTGCTACCATGATTCTAGATCCTGGTGATGATAGAGCAGTAAGTGGTAAAGTTCAAATAATGGGGGACTTACAAGTAGATGGAACGACTACAACAATTAATTCAACAATCACTACGTTGGATGATCCTATTATTACTCTTGGTGGTGATACTGCTCCAGGTTCAGATGACAACAAAGACAGAGGAGTTGAATTCAGATATTATGACGATCAAGCAAGACTTGGATTCTTTGGTTACGATGATTCTTACACAGACCTTGGAGGACATGTCGGAGGATTCACATTCTTACACAATGCCACAAATTCCTCAGAAGTATTCTCTGGAACAGCTTCTGGAATTACAGCAGGTAATTTAAAACTTACAACTAATACAGCATCTACAAATAATACTACTGGAGATCTAGTGATCGCAGGTGGTGCGGGTGTCGGTGGTGACGTTAATATTGGTGGTTCAGTAGATATTGATACAAACCTTGTTACTCATGGAACAGGTCGTTTCAATGACAACCTTACTATTCAAGGTGCTTCCAAGACATTACAATTAAACAATGGATCTGGAACTACTAAGATTGAATTCCAATCTACAACTGGTAATGGATCTCTTGCTGGCATCTTAGATGTAACTGGCAACTTTAATGTTAATACTAACAAGTTCAACGTTGTCGCTGCCTCTGGTAATACTTCTGTTGCAGGTACTCTTGCAGTAACTCAAGGCACAACTCTTACAGGTGCTCTTGATCTCAATAACAATGCAAATATTTCTGGTTTAGTTCATCTTGAATCTACAGATGAACCTGATATTGTATCTGGTGCTCCACATACAATTCAGAATGCTGATTATGGTGCATTAAGAGTAGATGGTGGTGGATACTTTGATAAAGACGTATTATTCAATGGTAACGTATTCTTAAATGGTGACTTTAACCAACAAGAAGACGCAACTGAAAACTATGGTCTAAGAAACTACCTATCTATTCGATATAAACTAAGAACTGGTTCTATTGCTGCATATAACCCATCATTCTCAAACTCTAACACTTCTAACTTGAGAGTCTTTGGTGGTGCTGGTGTTAACCAGAACTTACATGTTGGTGCTACTAATGCTGGCGAAGGATTCTTCGTAGGTAAAAAAGTCAGTAGCGATACCGTTAAGTTCTCTGTTCTTGGTGCATCTGGTAACACTGATATTCAAGGAACACTCGATGTTGCTGGTGCTTCTGAGTTCAATGGCACTGTTGATGTTGATGCAGACTTCGCAGTTAGAAATGGCACAACAGATAAGTTCTTTGTCGATAACGTAACTGGTAATACTAATATTGAAGGAACTCTAACTGCTGATGGTCACGCAGAATTAAATAGCACTCTTAATGTAGATGATAATACAACTCTAGGTGCACAACTAACTGTTACAGGTGCTTCCGAGTTTAACGGAACTGTAGATGTTGATGCAAACTTTGCAGTCAGATCAGGTTCAACTGATAAGATGACTGTTGCATCTTCTACAGGTAACATTGCAACTGATGGAACTCTAGTTGTTGCAGGTCAAACAACTATTAATGATACTCTAATTGTTCAAAGTGATAATGAAGTAGTTAATATAAACAATGGTTCTGGTGTAACTAAGTTTAGTATTGATACTGATAATGGTAATACAAATATTATCGGAACTTTAACAGTTGGTGATGCAACTCAAATCAATAATACTCTTGGTGTTTCAAACGTTGTAACCTTAACAAGAAACACTCAGCAAACTCTGACTGGATCTTATGCTGCTGATGGTGCATTCCAACTAACTGGTGGTGCTGCTATTGGTAAGAACCTTGCTATTGGTGAAGGTTTGAGAGTTTATGGTGGTACTGAACTTACTGGTGCTCTTGATCTTAACAATAGTGCTGATATTTCTGGTGCTTTAGTGACTCATGATAATGTCACTATCACTGCAGATAATAAAATGTTTAAGGTGCAGAATGGTTCTGCAGCAAATAAATTTACAGTTGATACTGATAATGGTAACACTGATATTCAAGGAACATTAGATGTTGCAGGTGATTTAACTGCTTCATCTGATCTTACAATCACAGGAAATCTTACAGTCAATGGAACGACAACTACAGTTAACTCTACAGTTACAACAATCGATGACCCTATCATTACTGTTGGTGGTGACACAGCACCCGCGTCTAACGATGGTAAAGATCGCGGTGTGGAATTTCGTTATTACGACGGGTCTGCTAAAATTGGTTTCTTTGGTTTTGACAGATCATCACAGGAATTCGCATTCCTAACAAGTGCAACTAATAGTTCAGAGGTAATTTCAGGTACTGATGGTGCTTTAAGGGTAGGATCAGTTCATGTAACTGGTGCAGGTACATCTGTTGATATTGACAATAACTTAAATGTTGATGGAACTGCGACTGTAGATGGTCAGATTATTTCTAATCTTGCTACAGGAACTGCTCCTCTGTCTATTTCTTCTACTACTAAGGTTGCAAATCTAAACGTAGATTTACTAGATGGTATGACAACTGCGACTGCTAATACAGCATCTACAGTTGTAAATCGTGATGCATCTGGAGACTTTGCTGCTAATCAAATCACTGCTGCTAGTGCTGCAGGATCTGGTGCAGGTTTCTTAGGAAACGCATCTACTGCTGATGCATGGAAAACTGCTAGAACACTTACTATCACTGGTGTTGTATCTGGTTCAGTAGTCATAGATGGAAGTGAGAATGAAACACTCACAACAACCTATGTTGATGATGATATCACTGCTTTAGCAGCGATGAGTGGAACTGGTTATGTAGTCCGAACTGCTGCTAATACCTATGCCCAAAGAACTTTCTCGGTTACCGCATCGTCAGGAATTACTCTTACTAATGCTGATGGTGTTTCTGGTAATACTACAATTAACGTTGCTAGTGCGAGTTCTAACTCTGCTAACAACCTCGTCCTAAGAGACGCATCTGGTAACTTCGCTGCTGGTACAATTACTGCTACGTTAACTGGTAACGTCACAGGTAATGTCACTGGTCAGGTATCTGATATTTCCAATCACGATACTGGGGATCTTACTGAAGGAACTAACCTTTATTACACTGATGAAAGAGTTGACGATAGAGTCAATGCTCTTATTACTGCAGGAACTGGTATCACTAAAGCATATAACGATGCTGCAAACACATATACACTGACTGTAACTCAGGCAGATATCGATACTGACAATGTAACAGAGGGATCAACAAATCTATTCACAACTGCTGCTAGAACTAGAACTCATTTCACATATGGAACTGGTATCACACATAGTTCTGGAACTTTATCTGTTACTCAATCTGATATCGATACCGACAATGTAACTGAAGGATCAACTAATCTGTTCACCACTGCTGCTCGAACAAGGACACACTTTACCTACGGAACAGGTATTGAGCTGTCTGGTGGTGGTGAACTCTCTGTTACTCAAGCAGATATCAACACTGATAATATTACTGAAGGTTCTACAAACCTATTCATTACTAACGAACGTGTTGATGATAGAGTTAATGCTCTAATAGTTGCTGGTACTGGTGTAAGCAAGACTTATGATGATGCTGCAAATACATTAACTGTTGCACTTGATTTTGCTGAGTTCAATACTTCTAATATTACAGAGAATACTAATCTCTACTACACCAATGATCGTGCTGATGCTAGGGCAGACTTAAAGGTTGCTGCTGCTACTGGTGCAAACTTAGATTTATCCAGTAAGTCTACTTCTGATCTTTCTGAAGGAACTAATCAATACTATACAGAAGCAAGAGTTCAAGCAAAACTTGACAATGCGTTTGCACAACTTAGTGCAATGTTAAATAATCTTGCAACCTCTACTACTCTAACTCTAAACTTATCTGGCGANCCAACACCTGGTGCTGTTGTTACCACTGGTGTTAGTGTTGGAGGTGGTGGTGGATTCACAGGAGCAACTGCTGTTGCCACATCTGGTGGAACTGGATCTGGATTGACTGTTGATACTACGGTTGATGGTGATGGAAATATCACTGCTGCTGCGGTAAATGCAGGTGGTTCAGACTATCTAATTACAGATACAGTTACAATTACTAACGCGAATGCAGGTAAAGTATTAGGACTTAACTTAGCATCTCTTGTTGGAGGAACTGGATATAGCACTGCAACTGGAGTTTCTGCTACTGGTGGAGATGGATCTAGTCTAACTGTTGACATCACAGCGTCTGCTGGTGGAGCGATTACCAACGTTACAATCAACAATGCTGGTACTGGATACGCTGTTGGCAACACAGTCACCATTGCTAACGCTAATGCATCTGGTATTAAGACTATTGGTAATATCAGTGCTGCTGATGCAGCGAGAACTGCTGGCACCTACACCTTAGGAACAACAGATTACGCAACTCAGGCATCTGGTGCTAACGCAACATTCACTGTCGTTATTGACGGAACTGGTGCTGCTACTATCAGTGTTACTGATGATGGATCTGGATTCATTGCTGACGAAACAGTTACTGTTTTAGATGCACAACTTGGTGGTGGTGGCGGTGCACCTCTCACCTTCGATGTCACAGCAATTCATGGTAATGGTGCAACTGTGGACATCGCAACTGTTGCAACTAATGCGACTCTAACTCTTACTGACATCACAACGATGGAAGTTGGAGCAACAGTCACTGGTGCTACTTCTGGCACTACAGGTGTTATCACTGCTCTCGGCACAAATGCCATTACTGTTGATAATGTTGACGGTTTCTTCAAATCTGGAGAAGTCGTTAGTGCTAATGATGTTACTACTTTGACAATATCCTCATTCGCTTAATACCATGTCTGCTACTAAACCCGCAAGCAAAACAGAATTAAAGAACTATGCTCTTCGTAGATTAGGATATCCTACGATCGATATCAACGTCGCTGATGAGCAACTAGATGATTTAATCGAAGAAGCAATCGACTTCTATCAAGAGTATCACTACAATGGTAGTTACAAAACCTTTATGAGAATTGAGGTTACTGAAGCAATTAAAACTGCTGCACAACAATTTTCTCAAGAGGGTTCTACTGCATGGTATGAAATGGATAACTACGTTTCATTACCACCAGGCACATTAGGTGTTAACCATGTGTATTCAATGATTGGTGCATCTAGTATCGTACCAGGCAATATATTCAACATTAAGTATCAAATATTTTTGAATGATATCTATGCTATGACGCATGGACACATTCTACATTACTTTATGACTTCACAGTATCTTGAGACATTGGATTGGGTTACCAACTCTCAAATGAATCGTAGAGTCAGATTTAATCAGCACCAAGGTAGATTATATCTTGATATGGATTGGGGAGATTTAACAGCTGGTGATTTCTTGTTAGTTGAAATGTCTTTCAGACAAGACCCAGATACATATACAGCAATGTATAATGATAACTGGTTGAAGGATTATGTTGAAGCATTATTCCAACAACAGTGGGGAAGAAACCTAAGTAAGTATGATGGTATACAAATGTTAGGTGGTGTGACTCTTAATGGTCGTCAAATTTTAGATGACGCAAGTCAATTTAAAAAAGATCTTGAAGAGACAATTCGCAGTACTTATGAACTACCACCTTTAGACCTAGTGGGGTAATCACTAATGGCAATCTCTAATACACCAGCACAGGATTACGTCCAAAGTGACTATAGTAATAGTGCGAGACTAAAAATTAATGGTTCTGCCCAAGAGCAGAAATTTATTGAAAACCTTATTGTAGAAACTATTGAAATTTATGGGCAAGACATTTTCTATGTTCCGAGAACGATTGTCAACCGCGATACAGTCCTTGGAGAAGACTCGGATTCACAATTTGACAGTGCGAAAGCAATTAGAGCATATGTCAATAATGTTGAAGGATGGGAAGGACAAGGTGAGTTACTTAGCAAATTTGGAGTCCGTATCGAAGACAAGACAACTTTTATATTCTCCCGTGA
>FUFK010044883.1_pt1 | contig 56632 bp, 59 predicted proteins | sample 1021851 | NCBI WGS metagenome assembly FUFK01 (sample SAMEA51879418, study PRJEB19060) | metagenome
GCTGCAGATCTTCTCGTTGCTCATCGGCCTGGTGTCGATTTTTCTCGGCTGGTTCATGAGCAGCGTCCAACACGATCAGCGAGCACTGGGGCGAAGCGAGCCAGACTCGCAGGGCTGGACCCAAAGCACGATTCATCATCTGGTGTGGGTGCCGATTGTTGCCGTTGTGGCCGCCATCACCGCCCAACTCGATCCTCGTTTGGCTCTCGCGGTGTGGACTATCGAAACCGTCATCGTTCTGGTGATCTTCTTGACGGCCCGATCAGACGGCGACCTGCATATCTATGCTCCGGACGACAACTGAAAAAAGCGCTGGGGGCAGCTCCCGAAGGAACCGCCCCCAGCGAAGTGTTCGTGAGACGAACAAAAGGAAGTAAGACTCCTAGAAGTCCATACCCCCCATGTCGCCGCCGCCTGCCGGCATCGCCGGTGCAGGCTCGGGCTTATCCGCCACCACAGCCTCGGTAGTGAGGAACAGGCCCGCGATCGATGCCGCGTTCTGCAGAGCAGAGCGAGTCACCTTCGCCGGATCGATGATGCCCTGGGCAACCATGTCGACATACTCGCCGTTGGCTGCGTTCAGGCCCTCGCCCGCGGGGAGCTCGCGCACCTTCTCCACCACGACACCGCCCTCGAGGCCGGCGTTCTCGGCGATCTGCTTGAGCGGAGCCGACACCGACAGTCGAACGATGTTCGCTCCCACGGCCTGCTCGTCGACGAGGCCGAGGGCGTCGATCTTCGAGTCGGCCGCCTTCATCGCCTGAATCAAGGCAACACCCCCGCCGGGCACGATGCCCTCTTCGACGGCCGCCTTCGCGTTGCGAACGGCGTCTTCGATGCGGTGCTTGCGCTCCTTGAGTTCGACCTCCGTGGCTGCGCCGACCTTGATGACGGCGACGCCACCGGCTAACTTAGCCAGGCGCTCTTGCAGCTTCTCACGGTCGTAGTCGCTGTCGGAGTTGTCGATCTCTGTCCGGATCTGGTTCACGCGGCCCTGGATCTGCTCCGCGTCGCCCGCACCCTCAACGATGGTCGTCTCGTCCTTGGTGACGACCACCTTGCGAGCGCGACCGAGGAGGTCGAGGGTTGCGTTCTCCAACTTCAAGCCGACCTCTTCGCTGATGACCTGACCACCGGTGAGGATCGCGATGTCCTGCAGCATGGCCTTACGGCGATCGCCGAAGCCCGGAGCCTTGACGGCTACTGAACGGAACGTTCCGCGAATCTTGTTCACGACGAGGGTCGCGAGGGCTTCACCCTCGAGATCCTCGGCGATGATCGCCAGCGGCTTGCCGGACTGCATGACCTTCTCCAGAACGGGGACGAGGTCCTTCACCGAAGAGATCTTCGAGTTCACGATAAGCACGTACGGGTCTTCGAGCTCGGTCTCCATGCGCTCTGCATCGGTCACGAAGTAGGGCGAGATGTAGCCCTTGTCGAAACGCATTCCCTCGGTGAGCTCGAGTTCGAGGCCGAAGGTCTGGCTCTCCTCCACTGTGATGACGCCTTCTTTGCCGACCTTGTCCATCGCCTCAGCGATGAGCTCGCCGACCTCGGCGTCGCCACCGGCCGAAATGGCAGCGGTGGATGCGATCTGCTCTTTGGTCTCGACGTCTTTCGCCATGGCGAGGAGTTCGTCGGCGACGACATCGGTCGCCTTCTCGATGCCGCGCTTGAGACCCATGGGGTTCGCGCCGGCAGCGACGTTGCGCAGGCCTTCACGAACGAGTGCCTGGGCAAGCACGGTTGCGGTTGTGGTGCCGTCGCCAGCGACATCGTCGGTTTTCTTGGCGACCTCTTTAACGAGCTCGGCACCGATCTTCTCGTAGGGATCCTCGAGATCGATCTCCTTGGCGATGGACACACCATCGTTGGTGATCGTGGGGGCTCCCCACTTCTTCTCGAGAACGACGTTGCGGCCCTTCGGGCCCAGGGTGACCTTCACGGCGTCGGCGAGCACGTTCATGCCGCGCTCGAGCGACCGCCGGGCCTCCTCGTCGAATGCAATCATTTTTGACATAGGGGTCTGTTCCTCCGGAACGTCCGCGTGGAAAGTTGTCACTCTCAGGTGTCGAGTGCTAAGTCAAAGTTAGCACTCACCCCTGGAGAGTGCAAATTTCTTACCGGGGTTCAGGGGCACCCACGGCCCCTACACCCACGTCACGCGANGGCGCCTCTAGCGACCGGTGACCTCGATACCGAGCCTTCGAGCCGAGCGGGCCCGTTGACGGGCCGCGCGCATCCGGCGCAAGCGCTTGACCAGCATCGGATCGAATGCCAGGGCGTCGGGGTTGTCGATCAGCGCATTGATGATTTGGTANTANCGCGTGGCGCTCATGTCGAAGAGTTCACGGATTGCCTGCTCTTTGGCCCCCGCGTACTTCCACCACTGACGCTCGAACTCGAGAATCTGACGATCACGCTGACTCAAGCTGCTCCCTGCCGCTTCGTTGTCGAGGCGGACAGCATCCATGGGGNACTCCTTCGTGGTCAACCCTGATCCAGGGTGAACCGCGCCGTGTGTTTCGGGCTGTTCATCGGCGACGGANNGNNCGCCACCGAGAGGAAGATNNGCGTCATCGTAGGACCTAAATGCCATTCGTGTCATTCACCCCCACGCCGGCGTGCGCATTTCCACTGTTCGATCCCAGACTACGTGGAACGGCGTCTACCGCGACCTCGAAGGATGACCCAACTNAATCCGTANCCCAGACCGTTGGTTGCCCAGTGCAGCCCCATGGGGGCGATGACGCTGCCGGACACGATGCGCATCAATGCAAAAAGCACACCGGCAACAGCCGTCACAAGCACGCTACCNACGACGGTCAGGATGTTGGCCCGCAAGCCCTTCCCGACGACCGAACCCAAGGCGGGATTGCGTTCGTGTGTCCCGATGCTGGGGAGCACATGCCAGATCCCGAACATGAGGGANGAAATCACGATCGCCCATACGACACCGAACCGTCGTGCCAGCATNGAAAACAGCACAGCCCGGAAGGCGATCTCCTCCAGCAAAACGGTTCCGAACGGAACCTCGACAAGTGCCTGGAACGCTAACTTCCCTGCCGACAACGAGCCAATGCTGGCGTCCTTAAAGGCCTGGCGGGTCTTCTTGAAAAGGCTGACAACGACGTAGAAGGCGGTGACAACTCCGATCGAGGCGACAGCCCAGATGAAACCTGACAAATAGAACCACCAACCGAGCCCCATGTCGGTGAAGGAGTTTCCATCCAAAAGACCGATGGCGATCAAGACGACGGAACTCGCAAACGACCACAGAAGGTAGTGCGATTGCGGCGCGAGACGGTTGTTGACGATGTTGATGACAACGATCGCGACGATCACGACCACCAACGGCCACCATGGAAGTCCCGGTTGGTACTCCGGGACGTGCCAACCGATCACTCGATCACGTTTCCTCNNTCACGTTCCCTCTGTCACGTTCCCTCAATCGCGCGCCCGGCGTGCGATCCACCCCACAGTTTCGCGTCAGCATCGTCGACACACATCACGGGACACCACGAGGCTACTTGTTTCCCTCTGACGACCAACGGCGTCACGGGGCTCCNTTAGACTCCTGCGCCTACGCCCCTGTAGCTCAGTGGTAGAGCAACCGCCTTGTAAGCGGTAGGTCGTCAGTTCAATCCTGACCGGGGGCTCCATCANCGCCTACGNCTGTCGACGCCGATCGAAAATCGCATTCAGCGTGATACCCGCGGCGACGGACGCGTTCAGCGACTCCTGCCCGTCAACCATCGGGATGCCGATCAAGAAGTCACATGTTTCGGCAACCAGACGTGACAGGCCGTGCCCTTCGGAGCCCAACACGAGGGCCACTCGGTCACCAACCACGTCATCATCGATGTCGCTGATACTCGTTTCAGCGCGAGCGTCCAACCCGATCGACATCCATCCATCGCCATGGAGGGTCTCGATGGTCGATCGAAGATTGGTGACACGCGCGACCGGGAGGCGTGAGAGCGCTCCCGCCGACGCTTTCCACGCAGACGCCGTAATCCCTGCGGATCTTCGCGACGGCAAGATCAGGCCGCTCGAACCGAAGGCTGCGGCCGATCGAGCGATTGCTCCTACGTTGTGGGTGTCGGTGATGCCATCGAGTAACACCACGAGATTTCCCGTGGCCACGGTGTCGAGATCCGCATACTCGTAGTCCTTGATCGCCAGGACCAGTCCTTGATGACTTCCGTGATGGGAGAGTTCGTCCAGGTCCGCCCGCGCGCCTTCGAAGACGGGTATTCCCAACTCTTGCGCAAGGGCTAAAGACTCACGCCAGCGATCGTCCGGCTCTGCCCGCACCTGCAGGTACAAGCCCGTCGCCGGGACTCCCGCGCGAAGGGCCTCGAGAACCGGGTTACGCCCAATGACCACATCACCGGAATGAATTGGGCTGGTCCGCGTCGAGGACGGTGCGTGCTTTCGTGCTCGTCGAGCCGCAGGATGATGCCCACGGTCCTTGGCTTTCGGTGTGGGGCCTTTCCCTTCAAGGCCTTGTTTTCGTTGACCTCCCGATCCAGACGAGGACCCCTTCTTCGATCCTTTCCGGGTCGCACCACGTCGCTGTGAGTTACCCGCCATCGCTGGACCCACCGTCGTCGCTCAGGGACCACCGAGGACCATCCGGGGTGTCTTCGATCTCGATGCCGGCCGCTTTCAATTGGTCACGAATCGCATCGGCACTGGCGAAGTCTTTGCGTTCCCGCGCGGCTTGCCGTTGCTCCAGCGCNACGGCNACGAGCGCATCCACCGCGCCCTCCAAGCGTCCACCCGCGTCACCGCGCTGCCAACCCGATGGGTTCAGCCCGAGAACATCCAGCATGGCCACCACAGATTGGGCGCTGGATCTGGCCGTCTCGACATCTCCACGTGCGATGGCTGCATTGCCCTCTCGCACCACACCATGGATGACGGCGATGGCCTGCGGGGTGTTGATGTCGTCATCCATCGCCTCGTCGAAGTCAGGATCCCTGTTGTCCGCATCGNCATCGAAACCGTCACCGATCGCTTCCGCAGCTCTGGTCAGGAAGCCCTCGATTCGCTGGAAGCCTTGACCGGCGTCCGTGACCATCGCATCGGAGAACTCCAACATCGATCGATAGTGAGCACCCGCCAGGTAATAGCGAAGCTCGATGGGGCGCACCCGTTGAACGACCTCTGAGACGAGGAGCGAGTTACCCAGTGACTTGCTCATCTTCTCCCCGGCGGTCGTCACCCACGCGTTATGCAGCCAGTAGTTGGCGAACCCGTCTCCCACGCATCGAGACTGCGCGATCTCGTTCTCATGGTGCGGAAAGACGAGGTCCAGTCCGCCGCCATGAATGTCGAAAGTCGAGCCCAGGTACTTGCGCGCCATCGCTGAGCATTCGATGTGCCACCCGGGACGCCCGGGACCCCACGGCGTTTCCCACGAAGGTTCACCCTCTTTGGCGCCCTTCCACATGGCGAAATCCCGGGGATCTCTCTTGGACCGAGCCTCGGCGTCATCCGCTGCAAGCATGTCGTCGACTTTCTGGCCACTCAAGGAGCCGTAGTCCGCATACGCACGGACGTCGAAATACACGTCGCCGTTCGCTGCGTACCCGACACCTTCGTCCGTAAGTCGCTGCATCAAGTCGACCATCTCGGGGATGTGCCCGGTTGCTCGCGGCTCGTACGTTGGAGGTAGGCAGCCAAGAACGTCGTACGCCTCGGCGAATGCTCGCTCGTTGCGCATCGCCACCACCCAATAAGGAACATCCTCATGGCCGGCGTTGTGCAGGATCTTGTCGTCGATATCGGTCACGTTGCGGACGTACGTGACGTCGTAGCCGCGGGCGGCCAGCCAGCGCCTGACGATGTCGAAAGCCACTCCACTGCGAATGTGCCCCACGTGCGGCGGCCCCTGAACGGTGGCGCCGCATACATACATTCCCACTCGACCGGGTTCGATCGAGGAGAACTCACGGACCGTTCGAGTAGACGTATCGTGCAGGCGAAGTACCACGGTGAGACAGTAGCGGTGCGGCCTACCGAATGAGCGTGACGACCTTCTCCGGGTGAATACGCAGGATGATTCGAACATTGTCCGTGTCATCGTCCGCGGTGTACCGATCGTTATCGGTGTACACCTGACATAGGCGATCGATCAACTCGCGAGCACCCTCGTCCTCGACTTCGGCCGTGCCTCGAACTTCAACATAGGAGTAGGGGTTGTCTTTCGGGTACACGATGACGCTGCATTGAGGGTCCGCTTCCACATTCAGGTGCTTGCGACGACCCTTGAAGGTCGAAACCAGCACATCGTTACCGTCTCGGGTCACCCAGACGACTGCTTGGTGCGGGGGTCCGCTCGGCACGATGGTCGCGATAACGGCGAATTCAGGGGCATCGAACCAGGGCAGGACTTCTTCGGGAATAGCAACCATGCGATGAGTGTGTCACCCCTGCTGACGATCCTCGACGAGAGCGACAGCGATTGCGGCGACTCCTTCGCCCCGGCCGGTCAACCCCAAAGCATCGGTGGTTGTTCCCGAGACGCTCACCGGAGCACCCAACGCGGCCGACAGAACATCCTGGGCTTCTCGCCGCCGTTCACCTACGCGAGGCCGGTTGCCGATGACCTGCACGGAGACGTTGACAATCGTGAAGCCCGAGCCACGAACAGCAGCCGCTGCATGCGCCACCAGGCTGACGCCCGAGGCGTCTGACCACTCCGGGTCATTCGTTCCCACCAAGGAACCGAGATCTCCCAGGCCTGCCGCCGACAAGACGGCGTCGCAGATCGCGTGCGAGGCGACGTCCGCATCGGAATGCCCTTCGAGGCCGTCCTGGTCCTCCCAGACCAATCCGGCGAGCCACATGAGACGGCCTTCGGCGAACGCATGCACGTCCGTCCCGATCCCGACCCGCATCTGCGATGTCACCGTGTTCTCCGATGCTCGATCAGGGCCTCGGCCAGGACAACGTCCAACGGACGCGTCACCTTGAAGGCGTCTTCGTGGCCATCCACCGCGTGGACGGCAATGCCGAGCCGCTCCACCATTCCGGCGTCATCGGTGACGTGAGCGTCGATTTCCGCGTGCGCACGCTGAAGAACGTCGCGGGTGAAGCCTTGCGGTGTCTGCACGGCCCGCAAAGAGTCCCGCGACACCGTTGCCCCCAACGAGGCATCGCCACTTACCGTTCTGATGGTGTCGACGAGCGGTACGACGGGAACGACAGCTGCGTGGCCGTCCCTGACGGCGGCCACCACATTGGTGATTACCTCTGGTGGGACCAGCGGACGCGCGGCGTCATGAACAAGAACCACATCGACGTCATCCGGCAGTGCGATCAATGCCCGGGCGACAGATTCCGATCGAGATTCTCCCCCCGACACAACGAAAACCTCGGCGGAGAACTCTTGGGGTTGAAGCAACGAACCTACGTCTTCTCGGTAATCCGATGGAGCGGCGACGACCACAACGTCAACGACGGGACTGGCAGCGAGTGCCTTCACCGCATAGACCAGCATCGGGGTGCCGGCGATTTCTCGAATGGCTTTCGGGGCTCCTGGACCGAGACGTTCACCCCTGCCTGCAGCGGGAACAAGGGCGGCGACGCGCCCGTAGCCAACGTCGTCGCTCACGACGAACTGATCAGGAAGCCAGGACCTCGTCGAGGATGGCCTCGGCCTTGTCCTCGTCGGTCTTCTCTGCTAGCGCCAACTCGCTGACCAGGATCTGGCGGGCCTTGGCGAGCATGCGCTTCTCTCCCGCTGACAAGCCACGCTCTTGCTCTCGACGGAACAGGTCCCGGACCACTTCGGCGACCTTGATGACATCACCGGATGCCAGCTTCTCCAAATTGGCCTTGTATCGACGCGACCAGTTGGTGGGCTCCTCGGTGTACGGCTGACGCAGGACCGTGAACACTTTGTCCAGACCTTCTGCGTTCACAACGTCACGAACTCCGACCAAGTCGACGTTGTCCGCGGGAACTCGAACCGTCAAATCCCCCTGCGCCACGCGAAGAACGAGGTACTCCCGATCCTCTCCCTTGATCTTGCGCATCTCCACCGATTCGATGACTGCTGCGCCATGGTGCGGGTAGACAACAGTGTCTCCGACATTAAAAGCCATTGAGAGGATCCCCTTTCCGGAACGCTAATTCTACCACCGCACAATCAACCGATACTCTGCGGTCGTGAACAACCGTCACTCCACAGCACTCGTCATGACCAGCTCTCTCGCCGCTCTCACGTTGACGTTGACCGGTTGCTTCAACGGCCCGAACGCCTCCACCAACATGCAATCAGTGCAATTGACGGGGAACGGCGTCCAAGTCCAGGCTGGCGACATTCGCGCAGAGAACCTGACGCTTGTCGCGGGGCCCGACGGCTCGGCCAGCGCAACCTTGATCATGCGCGTGACCAATCAAGATCTGGAAGCGGACAATCTCCTGGCTGCTCTGATCGACGGTGTCCCCGCCTCTATCACCGGCGATGTGGTCGAACTACTACCCAACCAATCTGTGGGCTTCGGGTATGAATCCGACCGCTGGATCAATTCTTACGAGTTCGACGCCTCTCCCAGTACGTACGTCCCCGTCGCTCTTCAATTCGAGCGCTCCGGGATTGTTGAGGCGAACGTGCTCGTCGTTCCTCCAACCGGCTACTACGAGGGAATCGAGCCGGTTCCACCGGCGATGTAACCCCGCGCCAACCTCACGCGTCGTACTTGTAGCCGAGTCCGCGCACAGTGACCAAGTGGACGGGGTGCGCAGGATCGGTTTCCACTTTGGCTCGTAGGCGTTTGATGTGAACATCCAGCGTCTTGGTGTCCCCGACGTAGTCCGACCCCCACACCCGGTCGATGAGTTGCGCGCGAGTGAGCACTCGCCCGGAATTGCGCACCAGGATTTCCAGTAGGTCGAACTCCTTCAAGGGCATGGATACCTGCTCACCACGAACCGTGACCACGTGCCTGTCGACATCCATCCGCACCGGTCCGGCTTCGATGGCTACTGGCAGCAACTCTTCCAACTCCCCGTTGCGTCGCAGCACCGCTCGAATTCGCGCAAGTAACTCTCGTGACGAGAAGGGCTTGGTGACGTAGTCGTCGGCACCCAATTCGAGTCCGACCACTTTGTCGACCTCGCCGTCCTTCGCAGTGAGCATGATGATCGGCACCTGTGAGCGTGTTCGAATCTGTCGACACACTTCGGTGCCAGGCAGACCGGGCAGCATCAAATCGAGCAGGAGGATGTCGGCCCCCGACTTCTCGAACTCCTCCAATGCCACATTGCCGTCTGCCGCGACTGCCACCTCGTAGCCCTCGCGTTCCAGCATGAAGGTCAACGCATCGGAGAACGACTCTTCGTCTTCGACAACCAGCACTCGTGTCACAAAGATCCTCCCTGCTCCGGAGTCGTCACGACATCAATGTCCAACTCGTGGGCCTGCCGCTGCATATTCGTTTGCGGATCGTAGACCGGGAGTCGCAGAGTAAACGTCGATCCAGTTCCCACCTCGGACCAAACGGTGCACTCGCCTCCGTGGTTTTGGCACACGTGCTTGACGATCGACAGACCCAATCCCGTTCCCCCCGTACTGCGCGATCGGGCTTGGTCGACTCGATAGAAGCGCTCGAAGATCCGGTCGAGGTCATGTCCGGGAATCCCGATCCCTTGATCCTTGATGACAATCTCTGCAATGCCCTCGCTGGCGCGAACCGATACTGCGACTCTGGTGGCTGGGGGTGAGTAGTGGATCGCATTCGACAGCAGATTTCGCACGGCGGTAAGCAGCTGACCACGGTCTCCATAGATCTCTACGGATGCGTCTTCACTCCGCACGAGTTCAATTTCTCGGCTGACGGCCAAGGTGCGGACTTCATCCGACGCACGTGTGACGAGTTCGTCCACATCTACGATTTCAGCTCTGGTCATCGGATCATCACTTTGCAGACGAGAAAGGTCGATGACGTCCTGAATGAGCGACGCCAGTCGGGCCGCTTCTGTTTGCATCTTTTCGGCAAAATGCCGCACTTGTTCCGGGTCATCTGCGGCCGAAAGGACCGTTTCTGCCAGCAGCGACAGGGCGCCGACGGGCGTCTTGAGTTCATGGCTGACGTTGGCAACGAAATCGCGACGCACGGCATCTACTCGTCGCTCTTCCGCCAAATCGTCGACAAGGATCAGCAGCACACCCGTTCCCAGTGGTGCCACGCGCACCCGCAACTCGAGAAGTTCTCTGCCGAGCGGTGGGCGTCGAACCCGCATCTCCTGTTCACGTGCCTGGCCATCCTCGGCCACCTTGTCCACTAAGCGAACAATGTCCGCTACCGTCATGGAACTTCTGTTCACGAGCCCGAGCGACAAGGCCCGCGCACTTGCCCGCAGAACCGCTCCATCCGGTGCTGCGACNATCGAGGCGGATGGCAAGACNGACAGCACTCGTATGACTTCGTCCGGAACAGCCGGTCGAAGNTCCGAGGCGTCGATTNCGTCCTCGCTACCACGCCGTCGAATGGCCACCACCGCACAATAGAGCCGCCTGACNGGACAGAACTCCCCGCGAGGGNCCCACAGCCCATGATTGGCNAACCGTTCACCTGNGAAACCGACNGTTCANCTTCNGTCAATGACACGTTCACGTTGTGGACGAGCGATTACCGGTCGCGGGCGTACCCTTAGCACCGACTAGCCGTTCCCTTATCCGACGACGANTCAGGACCCCTATGCGCGCCGCNTATTACGAGCAACTTGANCAGATCAACGACGACCTCGTCGAGATGACCCGGCTCGTGGGTTCGGCGATGAACCGAGCGACCCAAGCGCTCCTCGATGCGGATCTTCCTCTCGCTGAAGCAGTTATCGATTTNGANGCCAAGGTGGACACGCTGGCNAGTGACGTCGAGGAGCGCTGCTTCGAGCTCGTCGCGCTGCAGCAGCCGGTAGCGACCGACCTGCGGGTTGTCATCGGAGCGCTTCGCATCGCCAGCTCTCTCGAGCGGATGGGTGACCTCGCCGAACACGTGGCCAAGCAGGCCCGCATGCGCTTTCCCAAAGTGGCAGTGCCACAAGAACTCCGCGCGACTTTCGCGGAAATGGGATCTCTGGCAGAGGTCATCGTCGCGAAGACGGGTTCGGTTATCGCGACGAAGGACGTCGCCCTCTGCGCCGACATCGCCGTGCACGACGAGCGAATGGACCGTCTGCACCGGGAACTGTTCACCATCGTTCTTTCGCAGACGTGGAAACACGGCGTCGAGGAAGCGATCGACGTCACTTTGCTCTCCCGCTACTACGAGCGTTACGCGGATCACGCCGTGTCGGTGTCCAAGCGGGTCGTCACGATCGTCACGGGTGAGCCGTACGTGGCGGTCTCCCTGGAGGATCAGGCGGGGGCGTAGGACCGCACGTAGCCTTTCGCGCACGGGTGCGGGAGACTTCGGGCATGGCTTCCGTCCACCCCCTGCGGTCATCTGACCGCGCGCTGAAGAGCGGGCACGGCGATTCGCCCAACCCACGACGCGTGGCGATGCTGTCCGCCCACACCTCCCCGCTCGACCAGCCCGGCACCGGTGATGCCGGTGGCATGAACGTCTACGTCGTGGAAACGGCACGGCGTCTCGCCGAGGCAGGTACGGAAGTCGAGATCTTCACCCGAGGAACGTCATCGGCTCTCCCATCAACTGTCGAGCTGGCCCCCGGGGTTCTCGTCCGACACGTCACGGCAGGTCCCTTCGAGGGATTGGGCAAGGAAGACCTCCCGGGCCAGCTGTGTGCCATGACTTCCGGCGTTATGCGGGTCGAGGCGAACCGACCCGAAGGCTGGTACGACCTCATCCACTCGCACTACTGGCTCAGCGGCCAGGTCGGGTGGCTCGCGTCCGAGCGCTGGCGCATCCCTCTCGTGCACTCCATGCACACGATGGCCAAGGTGAAGAACCTCGAACTCGCCGAGGGAGATACGCCCGAACCAAACATCCGCATCATCGGAGAGCAGCAGGTCGTCGATGCCGCGAGCCGGCTCACCGCNAACACCGATGACGAAGCCCGCCAACTCATCGAGCTGTACGGAGCCGATCCGGCACGGGTGGACGTCGTTCATCCGGGAGTGGATCTCGNCGTCTTCTCACCGCACCCCACCGCCCGCGACCGTGGTTCGGTCCGGGTCGAGGCGGGGATCGGCCACGAGGAGTTCGTGCTGCTGTTCGTCGGTCGCATCCAGCCGCTGAAGGCCCCGGATCTGCTGATTCGCGCCCTGGCGTCACTGCGAACCGACCGTCCAGACCTACCGGTACGCGCCGTCGTGTGCGGAGGTCCCTCCGGCTCGGGTCTGGACCGGCCGACGGCGCTGGAGGACCTCGCGCGCGATCTCGGTGTTCTCGACAAAGTCACTTTCCTCACGCCGACGTCTCGGGAGNACCTGGCGGATCTCTTCCGTGCCGCCGACCTCACGGTTGTCCCCTCGTACTCGGAATCGTTCGGGCTCGTTGCGGTGGAATCCCAGGCGTGTGGAACTCCCGTTGTGGCTGCCAAGGTCGGTGGGTTACGCACTGCGGTCGCCGACCAGGTCAGTGGCGTTCTGGTTGAGGGGCACAATCCAGACGACTACGCCCGGGTAATGGCCCGGCTGGCAGACGATCGAATTCGGTTGCGCGAGCTTTCGCATGGCGCGGTAGCCCATGCCAGCACGTTCGGGTGGCAACACACCACCGCGGGTCTTCTCGACACGTATCGGGCGGCGCGGGAGCACTTCACGGGGATTGATCTCGCGGCGACCCGCGGATCCCATGACTGATCGTCACTCTGGTCGTGGGCATCTGGAGAAGTTTCTGCACGCCCACCAACTCGACTTCGAAGAAGTCAGCGAGACCACGATCGCGGTCGTCGTTCCTGGGGAGAAGAAACTCACCACGACAGCGTCTTTCGCTTTCGGTGACACAACTGTCACCGTCAACGCCTTTGTCATCCGGCACCCTGACGAAAACGATCTCGCGGTCTACCGATGGCTCTTGGAGCGCAATCGTCGAATGTACGGCTTGGCCTACAGCATCGATCACCACGGCGACATCTACTTGACCGGACGATTCCCCCTGGACGCCATCACCGACGCCGAGTTGGACCGCATCTTCGGATCCATTAGTGAGTACGCCGATGGAGCTTTCAACTCACTGCTCGAGCTCGGTTTCGTCACGGCCATACGCCGGGAGTGGCAGTGGCGAACCAAGGCCGGTCTCCCCACGGACAATCTCGCAGCCTTCGCGCACCTGGCCGACCCGGACCAGTCAGACGAGCCCGACCGGCCGGCCGAGCCACATCGGGACCACTAACGCGCCCGGCTGGACGAGCCGGGCTGGCCGGACGAGGCGGAGCAGGCGTTCTGGGACCATCGGGCAGGATTGCGCCATGACGACGAACACCTCCACGCTGATTTTGCTGCGTCACGGCGAAAGCGAATGGAACGCCAAGAACCTGTTCACCGGCTGGGTGGATGTCGATTTGACCGATACCGGAAGGCAGGAAGCAACCCGGGGCGGTGAGCTCCTGGCACGTTCAGATCTGCTCCCCGACGTCGTCCACACATCACTGCTCACCCGCGCTATCCGCACCAGTCAGTTGGCGCTCGAAGCTGCGGACCGACAGTGGATTCCCGTGCGACGCACCTGGCGATTGAACGAGCGTCACTACGGGGCGCTTCAGGGCAAAGACAAGAAGGAGACACTCGCTGAATACGGCGAGGAACAGTTCATGCTCTGGCGGCGCAGTTACGACGTTCCACCCCCGCCTATCGAGCCCGACGATCCCTTCGCGCAAACCAACGACCCCCGGTACGCCGCACTACCCCCCAAGGCCCGCCCCGCAACCGAATGTCTCGCGGACGTCGTCCGCCGCCTCATTCCGTACTGGGAGGACGCGCTTGTCGCCGATGACCTGCGAGCAGGGCGCACCGTCCTCGTCGCCGCACACGGAAACTCCCTGCGCGCAATGGTCAAGCACCTCGACAACATCTCCGATGCGGACATCGCCGGCGTCAACATTCCCACCGGCATACCGCTGGTGTATCGCCTCGACGGAAATCTTCGACCCGTCGTACCCGGCGGCGAATACCTCGATCCCGACGCAGCGGCTACCGCCGCTGCAGCCATTGCCGCCCAGGGCAAAGCGTGAACAAACCCGCGCATCAGCACACCGAGCGACTCGATCTCCTCGATTCGACTCTTCGCGAGTGGCAGGCCACGGTTCTCGACGTCGACGACAACGGCATCGTTCTGGACAGGTCCGCCTTCTATCCCGGCGGCGGTGGGCAACCTCCCGATCACGGAGTTCTGCTGTGGTCGGGAGTGCAGACCGCCATCGTTGGTGCTCGTCGCGGGGACGACATTCGCTTAATTCCCACCGACGGCGATCCGATTCCTCCTCCGGGCACACCCGTGCGTGGAGCGTTGGAAGACGAGCGACGCACCGCCCTTATGCGCACCCACTCCGGGCTGCACCTGNTGTCGGGGGTTGTGTTTCGAGACTTCGGCGCTCTCGTGACCGGTTCCAACATGGACCCGCTCACCGGTCGCTTGGATTTCAACCTCGAGGAGGTCCCACCCGGATTCAAGGAGGCAGTCGAGGAAGCCTGCAACGTCGAGGTCACCGCCGACCGTGCGATCGAGGCCTACGAGCTCTCACGCGCCGAGGCCTTCGAGATTCCGGACATCATCCGCACGGCCACCAATCTGTTGCCAGCCGAGATCGAGATCGTGCGAATCGTCGACATCAAGGGTCTCGACGTTCAGGCCGACGGTGGTACCCACGTCGCGTCGACTCAACAGATTGGGGCGATTCGCGTCCTCAAGGTGGAGAACAAGGGCAAGGGCTTTCGTCGCATTCGCGTTGCTCTCGAGGATGCGACGGGGTCATCCCCCGTCTAAGGCTTGTCGAAAGGCGTCGAAGGCCTCGTCGTTGAACAACACAAACGTCACCGCGCGCACTCCCGGCGCCTGAGGCAGCGATTCTCGGACGGCCCGCAACGCGATCGGTGCAGCGTTGACTGGATCCCAGCCGTACACCCCGCAGGAGATGGCGGGAAAGGCGATGCTTGTCGCTCCGACTGCGTGAGCCGCAGCCATCGACGACGCATGGGAGCGGGCAAGCACGTGCACGCCCCCATCGGGGTATTCCCAGAACTTCGGGCCGACCGTGTGGATGACAAATCGTGCGGGTAGGTCCCCCGCCCCGGTCACCACGGCCTCACCTGGTGGCAAGCCGTCGGGGAGATCCCTCCGCCTCACCTCGTGACACTCAGCCAGGAGGCTTGGGCCCGCGGCCGCATGGATCGCCCCGTCGACACCACCCCCACCCAGAAGGGACGACTGGGCCGCGTTCACGATCGCATCCGCGGAAATTGCCGTGATGTCTCCACGGACAACGTCGATCACGTCGATCACGTGGATGCGGAACTCACCGGCCGGTGATGGACTTGATGCGCGGCCGGATATCGAAGAGATAGATGAGCGCGATGACGGCTCCGGCGATACCGAACAAGCTGAGTGTCAGATTCGGGACCAGACCGGTCAGCAAAGCCAAACCGGTGAGCACCAGCCACAAAACCTTGGTCTGTCGCCCGATGGAGGGAAAGACCGCGCCCGGAGCTCTTAGGCAATCGACGAACGCGAAGCCTTTGAGGGCCAGGAGAACAACCCAGAGGGCTAGGACGACAACGTTTTGGACGGCACCAAACATGCGACCACGGTACCTGTTCGACCCGAACACACAACGTGGGCGCCACCGACGATGGTGACGCCCACGCTGACAATTGCGCGAAGTGCGGATGACGCACTTGTCGAACTTAGACTCCCACGGCCTCGCGGACGAGTACGACGGTCTCCTTGACGTTCTTGCTCAAGGACTCGGCCTGCTGGGAGGCAGCCTTCATCGAATCTTCGACGAATGCACGGCCGCGTTCGGATGCTGCCGAAACACTCGACGGCACCTCGATGGATCCGAGATCGATCGAGGACAGCGACGGCATGGATGGCATCGTGAAGGCCGGGAGCTTGGGCAGCTCGACCTTGGGGATCTCGACCTTGGGGATCTCGACCTTGGGGATCTCGACCTTGGGGACATCGAACGGCAAAGCCGACACGGTGGACGAGGCAGCGTTCGCTGCGGAGGAAGCGACCTTTGATGCCGTGGACTTCGCGCTTGCGGCCATCGTGGTCGCGGCGGAATTGGGCGCCGGCGAGGTGGCCGTCGTCTTCTTGGCGACCTTCTTCTTGGGGGTCGTGGTGCTGGCGGTTGCCTTCTTCGGTGTGGTGTTTTCGGTCATGATGCGTCCTTGCTCTCGGGAATAGCCGGTTCTTCAGCCTGTTCGTTGTTGTGTGGTTTCCTAGAGGAGGAGTTCTCTGCTTGGAATGCGGCGTAGATCTGCAGCAACGTCGTGCGCTGCCGCTCCGTGAGAGTGGGGTCCGCCGCGATGGCGGTGGTAACCGCCTCGTCCCCTTCTCTCTCGTCGAGAATGCCGGCTTGCACATACAGGCTCTCTGCTGAGATCCGCAAGCCTTGGGCGATCCGCCCGAGGATCTCCGCACTCGGCTTCCGAAGGCCGCGCTCCACCTGACTCAGATAGGGGTTCGATACCTCGGCCGCCTTGGCCAACTGGCGTAGCGACATCTGGGCTTGGTCCCGTTGATCGCGGATGAATCCCCCGAGACCGGATACCTCAATTTTCGCCATGAACTCAGTATGAAACAGATTGCTTGCAAATGCAAGCGCNGGTGCTTGCAGGAGCGAGCGTGACGTTCGTCACGCCCATGACAGCAGCCCCACCACGAGTCCAACGCACCCGACGAGACCGAGCACCGCGGCTACCCTCCCCGCCCAGGGAGCTAATCCCCCCGCTCCAGTCACACGCAGCGCGGATAAGTGCGCGATCGAGTAGTAAGTCAGGATCATCGTGGCGGATACCGCGAGCGCCAGCGTCAAACCTCCGGCGATCACCAGCACGGTGGTGGCGAGTGCTGCTGCTACTTCCGCTCGAATCGGAATCCGGCTGCGCCGGCCGGCGGCGGCAAAGAATCGCGGCGCGTCACCCCGGGACGCCATGGCGAAAACCGTCCGCCCCACACCGGCGATCAAACTCCACAAGACGGCACCGGCGGCCAGAACGGAACCCACCACCACCATCGTGACCACCCACGATGGAGCAAGCGCACGGGCAATGTCGTTGAGGGCTGCCGGGCCGATCGCCACTCCGGCGCGATCGGCGGACACGACGACAACAGCCACAAGGACGTAGGCGAACATGACAATCGCGAACGACACGGCAATTGCCCGTGGAATCGTGTGCCGCGGATTCTTCACCTCTTCGCCGAGCACCGTGATGCGCGCGTACCCCGCGAAGGCGACGAAGACCAAACCCGCTGCCGCGAGGATGCCCGTGGGTTCCGCCCCCGGTGCGGAGGGGCTGAACTCCACCGAACGTGTTGCCAGCGTCAGTCCCGAACTGATGATGAAAGCGCCGAGTGCAATGCCCACGACAATCACTATGACCGCCGCTACCCGCGTCGATCGAACGATTCCTCGAATATTCACGATTAGGGCGATCGCGATGGCGCCGAGTGCAACCAGTGTTGCGCGCTGGGGCCAGACGTACAGACCGATGGTTAAGGCTGCCGCTGAGGCCGATGCTGTTTTGCCGACGATGAAGACCACACCCGCCACGACACCCACCGGGCGTCCGAGGTAGATACGTCCGTACGCATACACGCCACCGGCTTCCGGATGCCGGGCAGCCAATCGAGCCGTCGACGTCGCGTTCAGTGCAGCCACCACAGCCGCCAGCACGACTGCGGCTACGAGCCATCGGCCGGAACGCTCGAGTGCGCCCTGCCACACCGCAAAGACACCGGTGCCGACCATGGCGCTGACACCCACCACGACGGCCGATCCGAGTCCGAGCGATCGTTGCAGTCGGCTCGGCGGATCCGACGGGTTTTGCTCGAAGTGAGATTGGCCCACGGTCAGAAACTAGGCCGCACCAATGACGCACCCCTACGTGGCACGCTGCATCTATGCGGGCAATTCTCCAACGCGCTGCCGACGCACGCGTGACCGTCAGCGGAGAGGTGGTGGGGTCTTTCGACGGACCGGGCATTGTTCTTCTCGTTGGCGTCACCCACGGCGATGGCGCCGCCGCCGCCGCGCGACTCGCCGACAAGGTTTACGATTTGCGGATCTTCGAGCATCGACACGCCTCCGATGCCACCTGCCTGCCGCCGTCGGCTCCACGCGAAGTTTCCGCACGAGATCTGAAACTGCCCGTCCTCATCGTCAGCCAGTTCACGTTGTACGCGGAGACACGTAAGGGCCGACGGCCGACCTGGGACCAGGCGGCACCTGGCTATGTCGCGGAACCGATCATGGATGCGGTGGCGGAAGCGTTCACCAGCCTCGGCGCCCCCGTCTCGACCGGTCGCTTCGGCGCAGACATGCAGGTCACCTTCACCAACGATGGCCCGGTCACCATCAGCCTGGAGATCTAGAGCCAAGTCTCCGAGCTGTCCGCGGCGCAGAGCCGCGCCGATAGACGCGACTACGCCGAGACAACGGGCGTTTGGCTGCCCAACACCGACACGGGTGATTCGTCATCGGGGTCAGCCGATAGCGCGATGTGCAGGATGGCGTCGATGGGTATCGACCGCTTCACGACGACGGTCGCGATGGGACCTTCCTCGAAATGGTGGGCGCTCGATGCGACCCACCCGATCTCACGTCCATCGGCTGTGACGGTTGCGCCGTGCGCCGGCAACTCGTCAACGGATCCATCGAGGTGCACCAGCGCAAGACGCCGGGGAGGGTGGCCCAGGTTGTGCACACGCGCGACAGCCTCCTGGCCGCGATAACAACCCTTAGACAGGTGGACGGCCGATCCGATCCAACCGACTTCATGCGGCAATGTCCGATGATCAGTCTCGAAGCCAACACGCGGAACAGCCGCCGCTACGCGGAGTGCATTCCACGCCCACGTGCCCGCCCGAGAGGGCCACTCGTCTAGTCGAGCGTCTCGTTCGCCTCGGGGGACGATGACTTCACGCCCGATCCAAGTGGCCGGTCGTTGTGAAACGTACTTGGACGCGTCACCACCTTTATCGAATCCCGCATCGCTCGAGCCGGACCCGGCGAAATCAACAGGCACTAGCCACGTTGGATACGAGGGGTCGACGTCGTGCACCGGCTCCCAGATGACCGCGTACTCCTCACTCACATCCTCGACGTCCACGCGGGTCATGAATTTCATCGACTCCAAATACCCGACAAGATCACGTGACGATCCCGGGCTGCAGATGATCCACGTTGAGGGATCATCGTCGATCAGTGCGAGTTCGAATTCGACGTGACCGTGTGGGCTCAAGATGAGGGCAAGGCTCGAACGTCCCGGCGCTAGCCCTTCGAGATGTTGAGACGTCAAACTGTGCAGCCACGGCAATCGATCCGGCCCGCTCACCCGCACAACACCGAAATGCGACAGGTCCACGGCCGCCCGACCAGCGGTGAGTTCTCGCTGCTCGGCCATCGGGTCCCCGTAGTGCCACGGAACACCTTCGTCGAGATCCCCTTCGGGGGCTGCAACCGCCACCATGGATTAATCCTGCACGTCAGACATTCTCAGTGGCGTACCTGCGCACGCCGAGCAACGCCCGTGGATGGACACGTGCGAGATATCCGTTTCGAATCGATACGTGTCTCGCAAGTCTGAGGAGAAGGCGTCTGCGACAGCCGCCGGGACCGACTCGACACCCTTGCACTGATCACACACCAGGTGAATATGCACGTGCTCGTCTACCGCGTGATACGTCGGAGCGCCGTGACCTATGTGGGCGTGTGTCACTAGACCCACGGATTCGAGGACTTCCAACGTTCGGTAGATCGTCGAGAGGTTCACCCCGGACGCGGTGTGCTGGACCTCCGCGAGAATCTCTTCGGGCGTTCCATGTCGCAGATCCTCGACCGCCTGGAGGACCAGTTGGCGTTGAGGTGTGATGCGAAAACCGTTATCTCGAAGCCGCTGCTCCCAGTTCTCGGTCGTCTTATCTGCCATTGTGTCCGCCCAATCGCCCGTCATTCCCGATGTCGCTACCGACCGTCGCTATCGACCGTCGGCCGAAACATCGGGGGTCAGTGACGCCGCGAGGTGATTTTGCATGGGTTGCCCCATCGCGGACATGTCGAACGTCCACAGCAGCTTGCCGTCCACCAGTCCATACATCCGTTCGCCAGCCGTGTATTCCTTGGCGCTCGGAGTCCGCATGACGGCATCCGTCTTCAGCGATGTGCGGGCGCCGGTGATGACGGCGTTCTCTATACCCGTTACCTCGACAGTCCCGAACCACAACTCGGCGAAACCGGTGGGGTGGTCGAGCGTCACCTCAACGCCATTGTCGGGACGAGCTCGCCAGAAACCCGCCTCGGTTGCCAGGGGGCGCACTCGGTTTCCCGAATCGTCCAGCAACCAGCTGCGTGACCAGTACGTCAAGAACGGACGACCATCGGTGGAGAAGGACACTTCTTGTCCAAAACGGAAGTCTTCGATCGTCGGGTAGTGACCGGTCCCGACTCCCACCCACCGGCCGATAAGCCAGGTGAGATGGGCGAGTTCGTTGGGGAGGCCCTCGATGATCGGCGTCTCCTCCACTGCCGGCGACTCATCCGCCATGGCTGTCTTCAGCCCTGACCTTTAAACAGCTTGTAGACGACGTAGAAGGAGAACCATCCCGCCGCGGCGATCGCGAGCACCAGCAACCCTGTATAGACGATCTCGAGCATGGGACGAATCTAGCGCCGACCAGCGCTTTCGTGTCCGGCGGATCGCCACCCACGGGCTATCTCGTTACCCGATCGCGCGACCGAGGCTGGCGATCACGTCTGCCCGCCGCGGCTGCCCGGAACCTCGATGCACCTCGCATCCGTCGGAATCGAGAAAGACCAGCGTCGGCGTCGCAGAGATGTTCCAGGCTCGCGCAACATCCAGATTCTCGTCGGCATCGACATCGATGATGACCACACCCGTGGTGGCCATGTCGTCGACAACCGCGCGCACGGTCCGCCGAGTAGCCCGACACGGTTGACAAAAGGCGCTGGAGAATTGCACGACCGTCGCGGACGATCCAAGAACCGTTCCCTCCGGCAATGCCGGGGTACTACGGGGTGCGGGCATGTTCGAGGGCCCACTTCCCCACGCGATCCATCGTGGCGGGGTCCACTGTCGACTCAGCGTGCGCAAAACCGGGAACGACGATGACCGTCGCTTGGGAATTCCCTACGCTCTCCGCGGCCGCTTCCAGGACGCGAACATGCTCCACCGGGAAGTAGTGATCAATGTCGCCGTGCACAACAAGCAACGGAAACGCACCCATGTGTCGCACACTGTCCGCCGGCGACCACGGTGGTGGTTCGGGCCACGGCGTCGACGTCAACCGCACACCGCGCCTTTTCAGCAAGGCTCGCCCCAGCGGGTTCTCGACCAATCGGTGGACCAACCGCATCACTTTGGTCCCCCGGTAGAACCAAAATCCCGGAGCGCTCACGCTTACGACCGCATCAGGACGGTGCTCGGGGGTATGAACACTCCCGGGGGCCAACGCCGCATGACGTAACGTGACCGAACCTCCCATGGAAAAGCCGACGGTGACGACGGCTTCGCCACGACTCGTTCTGCGCACGTGCTCGACCGCTGCGTCGACATCCAGCACTTCGTCCATGCCGATCGTGCACAGTCCCGTGGAACGACCGTGTCCTCGCTGATCGATCGCCAGAACGTTTCCGAATCTGGCCAGGTGCGCCATGACCGCCTGAACTCGAGGCTCACGCCAACTGCCGGTGAACCCGTGCGCGAGAACAAACGTCGCACGGGACTCGTCCATCGAGCGGATCGGCACCCACCCCGCATTTATCCAGACCCCATCGATAGTGAGGAGTTCGATCTCCTGTGGGAGGAAATCGCCCGGCGGCGGATCCAGCGCGAAGTCGCTGCTGCGATGGGTCAGAGCCATGCGCCCATTCTGCGCCATGGCCGGAATGCGTATCCTTGCTCCCTGTCAGAACAGCGCGTTGCACGCGGAGGGCCCACACCCCTTCCTGCAACGCCCCGAGCACAAGGAGGCGGGAACCGATGCGCCTGATCCTCCTGACCCGAGCCATGGAGTCCTCCGCGGAGGTGCTCCCCTCATTGGGACTGCTCGGCCATCACGTGCGGGTACTCTCCGCCGAGCCGACCGCTCTGCTTTCCGCCCCGGATGCCGACGCGCTCCTCATCGACGGGCGCCGTGACCTTCCCGCTGTGCGCGGCCTGACCCGCCTGCTCCGGCAGACCGGTGTGGACATACCGATTGTGCTGGTGACGACCGAAGGCGGCCTACCCGCGATCCAATGGGACTGGGGCATGGACGAGGTTCTCGTCGACACCACCTCGCCGGCGGAGGTCGAGGCTCGCCTGCGCCTGGCCGTCTCGCGCATTGCGCCAGAAGCGGCCGGTCCGGCCAGCGACCCGGAAGAGATCCATGCAGGGGATCTCCACATCGACGAGGCCAGTTACGCGGCGAAATTGCGCGGGCGCACCCTGGACCTGACGTTCAAGGAATTCGAGCTCTTGAAATTTCTCGCCCAACATCCAGGACGCGTCTTCACGCGAGCTGTTCTCCTGCAAGAGGTCTGGGGGTACGACTACTTCGGTGGCACCCGGACAGTTGATGTGCATGTTCGACGACTGCGGGCGAAGTTGGGGCCGGAACACGAGGCTCTGATCGGCACGGTCCGAAATGTGGGCTACCGCTTCGTTCCCGAGCGTGCTGATCCACAGACGATGGCCACACTCGACGAGATTCCCGTCAACGAGACACGAACGCCCATCGACGATCGCTCGTGACGACATGAGCGACCTTTCGCTCGGTGCGTTCCGCTTGGACCACACGAACGATCTTTCGCAGCAGGAAGTTTCTGAACTTCAGAGCCTGCTCGCAGCCGCCACGGACAACGATGGTGTTCGCCCCTTGAGCGAACACGTCTGGCTGCACCTCGTGCGCGGTGGGGACGATCACGCCGAGCACCTTCTGGTGCGCAACGGCGATCAATCAATCGTCGGCTACGCGCACCTCGATAGAACGGACATGGTTGATGGACCGAGTGCCGAGATCGTGGTGCATCCTGAGTTTCGCCAACGGGGCATCGGTCATGCAGTTCTTCGAGAACTCGTGGAGGTCTCCCACGGCACCCTTCGACTATGGGCACACGGCGAGAACTCCGCGGCTAACGGACTTGCGCAGTCGATGGGACTGAAGCGCCACCGTGTGCTCTGGCAGATGCGTCGCTCGCTTTATTCATCCATTCCCGACCCTGTCTTTCCAGACGGGATACGACTCGAGTCCTTCGCCGTCGGTCACGACGAGCAGGCCATGCTCGACGTCAACTCGCGTGCCTTCACTGATCTTCCCGATCAGGGGACATGGACGATGGACGATCTCCAGCGACGACGAAGCGAAGACTGGTTCGATCCCGGTGGCCTTCTGATGGCGTGGCTCGACGAGCCATCTCATCCATCGAACGGTGCGCGGGAGCTTGCCGGATTCCACTGGACGAAAATTCACGGATCTACCGATCTCCATGATTCAGTGGACGACGCCCGGTCAAGTAAGCGTCGCCCTGACTCAGGCCAGCATGGGCACCGCGCGATCGGAGAAGTCTACGTCTTGGCCGTCGCTCCCCCCTGGCGCGGTTCCGGCTTGGGTCGAGCACTCACCCTCGCCGGTCTTCACCACCTTCGGAGACGGGGGCTCGACCAGGTCATGCTGTATGTGGACGCTTCCAACCTTCCGGCTATTCGCCTGTACGAGGGGTTGGGATTCGTTCGATGGGACACCGACATCATGTACCGAACGCCTAGGAGTTGACACCGAGCAGCCATCGGTCGTTTACCTGCCTATGGCACCATCGGAAGGTGACTACCCACGATTTCTCCGATACCAGCGCCCTCGCGCCCGTATCCGAGGATCGACCCTTGCCATCAAGCCCCGAGTCCGATCTTCCCGACGACCGCTTCCTCGATCGAGAACTCTCCTGGCTCGCCTTCAACCAACGAGTTCTCGAACTCAGCCAAGACCCGGAGCTCCCTTTGCTGGAACGCACCAAGTTCCTGGCAATCTTCGCCAGCAACCTGGACGAGTTCTTCATGGTTCGGGTGGCCGGACTCAAACGGAGGATCGCAACGGGCATCGCCGTACGAGCCGCCAGCGGTTTCACGCCGCGAGAAGTCCTGGAAGCTATCTGGGCTCGAGCGTACGAACTTCAGCTCCGCCAAGCGGACATTTTTCGGGTCGACGTTCGACCCGACCTGGAAGCGGCGGGAATCAATCTCCTGCGCTGGGAGGAACTCACGCCAGCCGAGAAGACGGAGATGGATCGTTTCTTCGACAACAAGGTCTTCCCCATCCTGACTCCCCTCGCTGTCGATCCGTCACACCCTTTCCCCTACATCAGTGGCTTGTCACTGAATCTCGCCGTCGTGGTTCGAAATCCCGCGACGGGCACCGAACTGTTCGCGCGAGTCAAAGTTCCACCACTTCTTCCGCGCTTCGTCAAAGTCGGCGATCAACGCTACGTACCTCTGGAAGACATCATCGCCGCCCACCTCGACGAGCTCTTCCCTGGAATGGAGATCTGCGAACATCACGCCTTCCGAGTCACCCGTAACGAGGACTTCGAAGTCGAAGAAGATGACGCCGAGAATCTTCTGAAGGCCCTGGAGCGCGAATTGGTACGGCGCCGGTTCGGGCCGCCGGTTCGTCTCGAAGTCGAAGAAACCATCGATACGCGCGTCTTGGACTTGCTGGTGAGCGAACTGGACGTCAGTGAGGCGGAGGTCTTCCGTCTCCCCGGCCCTCTAGATATGACGGGCCTCTGGACGATCGTAAGCCTCGACCGCGACGATCTCAAACAGCGGAAGTTCGTCCCGAAAACATCGCGTCAACTCAGCGAGGTAGAGAGCGCTCAAGCCCCCGATGTGCTCTCCGTTGTTCGCGAGAGAGACGTGCTTTTGCATCACCCGTACGACTCGTTCTCCACAAGCGTTCAACTCTTTCTCGAGCAAGCGGCGATGGATCCACACGTTCTGGCGATCAAGCAGACTCTCTATCGCACGTCCGGTGATTCACCCATCGTGGATGCCCTGATCCGTGCCGCCGAAGAAGGCAAGCAGGTCTTGGCGATCGTTGAGATCAAAGCTCGCTTCGACGAGCAGAACAACATCGAGTGGGCACGAAAGCTCGAGCAGGCTGGTGTGCACGTCGTGTATGGCCTCGTTGGGTTGAAGACCCACAGCAAATTGTCAATGGTCGTTCGTGACGAGGGCGGTCAGCTTCGTCGCTACTGTCACATCGGCACCGGGAACTACCACCCCAAGACGGCTCGCTTGTACGAGGACTTCGGCTTGCTGACGTCCGAGCCGGACATCGGCGAAGACATCTCGAACCTGTTCAACGTTCTCTCCGGATATTCGCGCAATACCGAGTACCAACGATTGATCATCGCCCCGCATTCCGTGCGGTCTGGGCTTATCGAACGCATCAATCGGGAAATCGACCACCACGTGGCAGGGCGGCCATCCGGCATCCGCATCAAGTGCAACTCCGTGGTGGACGAGGAGACCATCGATGCGCTGTACCGAGCGTCGGCGGTCGGGGTGCCCATCGACATTTGGGTGCGGGGGACGTGCGCCCTTCGCCCCGGGATGACCGGTGTGAGTGAGACCATCCGCGTGCGCAGCATCCTCGGTCGTTTCCTCGAGCATTCGCGGGCCTACTGCTTCACGAATGGTGGCGACAACTCGGTATGGATCGGGTCGGCAGATCTGATGCATCGAAACTTGGATCGACGCGTCGAAACACTCGTAAGCCTCGCAGACCCCGAGCACATCGCGGAGCTCTACGACCTCTTCGACCTCGCCTTCTCTCCCACTACCGCCGCATGGGATCTCGACGTGCACGGTTCATGGAATCGCCGACTCACTGACGAGTCGGGGTCTGCGCTCCAGGACCACCAGGAGTACCTCATTCGCGAGAAGACCAGGCGCACCACCACCCTGGGGAGCGCGTGAGAAGCACCACCGAACATCGAGAGATCGAGTTCAAGTTCCGGATCCCCGCAGATCTGACCATCAACATCGGCGACATTGTGGAGTCGACTCATCACACCGGTGAGCCCCTGGACCACCGGTCGATGGACGCGACGTACTACGACACCGCATCGCTTTCGCTTATTCGATGGGGGGTGACCCTTCGTCGCCGTTCGGGCGGAGGAGACGACGGCTGGCACATGAAATTGCCGCTTCGNTATTCCNAANCGGGCGCACCTGAACACGGAATGGACGAGATCCACGTCGACGGCACCGCCTCGTTGATCCCGTCCCCACTCGTGTCTATCGCTTCGCCCCTGGTTCGACGCCAAGAACTGGTGCCGGTAGCCCGCGTGGTGACCGAACGATCTCCCTTCCTCGTCCGTGATGACCAGGGCGAGATCCTCGTCGAGGTGGTCGACGATTGGGTAGCCCTGACGGGTATTGACGTCGACGGACCGCAGGCGACCCGCTTTCACGAGGTCGAAGTGGAGTTAGTCGCGGACTCAAAACAGGCCCAGCGGGTAGCGCGAAGTATTGCGTCCGCTCTTCGTGATGCGGGTGCACAACCGAGCACGGTGAGCAAAGCCGCGTCCGCTCTGGGGAGACGGGCCGGGGACCCACCAGACGTGCCGATCATCTTGCCTCCTGCGGCCGACGCACCGGCGGTCGATGCCCTTCAATACATCTTTGCTCAGCACGTCAACGGCCTGCTCGAAGCAGACGTTGCTGTTCGGCGAGGACTTCCCGACTCAGCCCACCGATTGCACGTGGAATATCGACGGCTGTTCAACATCCTCAAGACTTTCGCTCCGATCCTCGATCCAGACACCGTCGCTTTTCTGTATGACGAGCTTTCCTGGGTGTCGGCAGAACTCGGCGAAGTTCGCAACGCCGAGATTCAGTCGGCCCGACTATCGGCAATGACGAAGGATCCCGCTGCCGGAGAATTCATCGCGCAGTCTCTGGACGCTCGTGCACAGGCGACGAGATCCGGCGCGCTCGCCGCCTTGCGCAGCGATCGACACGGATTTCTTCTAGAGGACTTGATCATCATGGTCGCCGAGCCGCCGGTGACCACCGATGCCTTCGCGCCCGCGAAAAAGATCCTTCGACGATGCGTTGGACGCTCCTGGCGGAAGTTGTCGTCCGCCGTCGGCGCCGCTGACGCACGTAGCAATGATGCCTCGTGGCACAAGNTTCGACTNCGAGCCGAACGGGCGGNCTACGCCACGGACGCGGTGGCCCCGATTCTNGGTCANGCNTANTCCGAGCTGGCAGCCNGCNTGCGCGCAGCGTCCGATTCGTTACGTAACGAGCAGGATGCAGCGGTCTCGGTGGAGTGGCTGCGTGACATGTCCGCATCCGCGCCGGGCGCTATCGGGTTCTGCCTGGGCGCGCTGGCCTCAGAGATGTCTCGGGCTGATGCGGCACCCCGGAGTGCCTTCACCGAAGAGTGGCCGTCTATTGATCGTCATGCTCGCTCGCTGAAACTAGTGCGGCGATGACCGGAGCAGGGCAGGAAGCCTCCATCCGCGCCGCCGGGGTTGTGGCCTTCGATTCTCCCGGGGAGGCGACGGAGCGTCGATTCCTCGCTGTCCATCGACCACACCGTCAAGACTGGTCGCTTCCGAAGGGCAAGGTTGATCCAGGGGAAACAACCCCGTGCACCGCGGTTCGAGAGTGCGACGAGGAGACGGGGTATCGCGTCGTTCTCGGTGCCCGTCTTCCCTCCACGCACTACGTCTCCGGCGATATGAACAAGTCCGTGGACTACTGGGTNGGCCANGTGCGAGAAGACGAAGGNTTTGCCCCAGACGAAGAGGTCGACGAGATCCGTTGGGTGNCGGTTCCCGAAGCATCNGCGTTCTTGACGTANTCCGACGATGCGGCAATNGTNCGNCTCGCCGCNGGAGCNCCCTCCACCACTCCCCTCATCATCCTTCGTCACGCAAAAGCAATGAAACGCGGCGATTTCGACGGTGACGACGCGGATCGTCCGCTGTCTGGTCGTGGTCGCGGAGAAGCGAAGACGCTCGTAGACATTCTGGATGCCTATGGAATTGAGCGCGTTCACTCGTCGCCGTTTAAGCGGTGCATCTCGACTGTTTCACGCTTTGCGAAGACGATCGATGCGGAGATTCACCACGAACCCGCGCTCAGCGAATCCGGTCACGAGTCCGATCCCGACGCAACGGCAGCGCGCGTTCGTGAACTGCTTGATTCCCCGGCGCCCACCGTGCTCTGCACGCACCGACCCGTGCTACCCACCGTGATCGATTCCCTGGCACGTTCTCTTGGACTCGCGGTAACCGCGATTCACGATGATCCGAGCTGGGACTCCCGTCTCGCGCCCGGCGCCATGATCGTTGTCCATCGGGAGTGGACGGACGCGGGCCCCCGGGCGCTCACGGTGGAGCAGCATCAACTGCCCCGATAATCAGCCCACCGCTACGTAGGCCACCGACTTCTTCTTCGAACTCGACGGTCGGACAACGGTTACCCGAACAGCACAGAGGCCGGGCGTGCGACCCCGAACAAATCGTGGCTCCTTCTTCGACCCCCTCCGCTGGCACACCTCTGTCGACGCGGGGCGCACCTCCAGCCAAACATCGTCCTTTGCAGTCACCTTCAGGCCAGCCCACTGCGCCAGACGTTTGGGGCTAAGCCGCGTGCCGACCGACGTGACTCCATCGACGCTGACCACGGCGAGAGGGTTGGCGGAGGCTTCGGTACCCGATGCGTAGATCGCCGTTACGACAACCTCGTACAAGCGGCCTGCGTCGACATCGTCGATCACACACGCGCGGGCAGACCCATCGACAACACAGGAGTGATTTCCCGGAGTCGTCTCGGCGCGATAGCCCACCGGCAGTGGTGCCACCACCGGGGCTTTCCAGTCAACGCGAAGACGTTCACCCGCGATCGCCGCGACCTGAACCTGCTGCGGGGCGTCGACGGGTCCACTCAGCGAAGGAACGTAACCGCCCATCCACGAGACGAACGTCGTTAATCGCGTGAAGATCCCCGGGTACTCCGCNCGGCCACATTCGAATCCAACGCTCGTGACACCCGCGAGCACAGGCGTTCCCTCCACGTTGACGACGAGTGGGCTTCCGCTATCTCCCTGGCACGCATCGATTCCCCCGGCCGGTACCCCTGCGCATATCTCCACAACACGGTCGAAGCTCGATCCGTAACTGCCGCAGTCCCCCTGGTCCGGGCTTCCGAGAATCTGAATCTGGGCTGCCCGCAATTGATTGGAGGGATCGCCTTCGAACTCGGTAGAGCCCCAGCCGGAGATCGTCGCTACCGTTCCCACCGGCGGCCACGCGTTCGGGTCCTGACTCACCGGGACTCGAATGGGCGCAACGCTCGAACCGAACGCCAAGGGCTCGGCGAGGCGCAGGAGTGCTACGTCGTTGCGGTAGGCNGATTCNTCCCAATCCGGATGGACGANAACCTCCACCACCGTCGCTCGGTTTNCGGCAGANCGNTCGCGCAANGTGCTGGTTCCNACNTGNACATCNACNCCGTCNGGACNCGCCCCCACAACACAGTGAGCAGCCGTCACGATCCACTCACTGTCAATGATCGATCCGCCGCACAACCGGCTATCGGGCGCAACAATGANGAGTGCCTGCCAGGGGTGCGCCTCGATAGTCGTCGGGGATCCGCCCACGACGGCGGAGGCATCTCGTGCAGGACTGACGATCGATGCGAGGAACACGGCGACGAGCAGCGCAAAGACGTGAGTTGCACGTCCACGTTGCCGCNAGCCGTTCATGTGGCGTTCACTCACCTTTCGCTCTCCGGTTCCACACTCGTTCTAGCGTCATGGAGCGTGCCGCTATAGACGTGCACATCACCGACACATCACCTACGAGAGGAGCGGCGAGCCTGTGCGCCAGGATCAACAGCAACCGTTACCTCGCGACACCATGATGCATCATGAGGTTCACGTGCGACATGTGCAGCGGCACTTCCTCCAATCCGTCTGCTCGTGCGGCTGGCTCGGCGCCGCCCGTCGATCCCCCTCGCTCGCAACAGAAGAAGGTCAAGATCACGCCATCCTCTTCGATGGGGCATTCACGGGTATTCCCTCCGAGGGTGGCGAGTAGTTCGGCGCTCGGGGGCTGTCCGTCATAGGTGCCGTCATAGGTGACCGTCGTGTCAGTCGATGACTGATCTCTAGGCTTCGGTGCCATGCGAAGGGCGCACCCGACCTGCGACGACGCCGCGGTCTGCCGCGGTTACCGCCCGGCATGAGCGATCTCGTCGAGCCACTGCCCGGTGTTCCGTTGGCAGCTCGCCGTTCTTTGTGGGTGGGCTACACCCTCTACCTTCTCGGAGCTTTGACATTCGCCATCAACGGCTCCGTATCGAAAGCCATCCTGCTCAGCGGGATCGACGCTGCTCGCCTTTCCCAACTACGCGTGACCGGGGCTTTCCTGATTCTTCTCGNCTTCATCGTTATTTCTCGNCCACGGCGNCTNGTCATCCATCGCTCGGAGTGGCCGTTCNTGATCGCCTACGGGATTCTCGGCGTCGCAATGACGCAGTACCTGTTCTTCGTTGCGCTGCGTTACTTGCCTGTCGGCGTCGCGCTGTTGATCGAATTCACTGCACCCGTCTTCGTCGCGCTGTGGTTTCGCTTCGTTCTTCGAGAGCCAACGCGACGGACCGTGTGGCTCGCCCTGACCGTCGCCCTACTGGGACTCGCACTCGTGGCGGAGGTGTGGCGCGGTTTCTCTTTCGAGGTGATCGGCCTGTTGGCNGCNCTCGGGGCGGCGCTCGCGCTGAGCGCCCACTACTTGNTTACCGATCGACAAATGCGACTACCGGANCCCCGCGACCCCGTCTCATTGACCATGTGGGGTTTCGGCTTCGCNTCGTTGTTCTGGGTCATCGTTCAACCGTGGTGGAGTTTCCCCTGGTCCGACTTGTCCGGCACCAGTTCGGGAGATCTCGGAGCACCTCTGGGCGAGCAGCCGCTGTGGGGGCTGTCCTTGTGGATGATCGTGATGGGAACGGTGGTTCCGTTCTGGCTGGTCGTGGCATCGATGCGCCATCTCCGCGCGTCCCAAGCCTCCGTCGTTGGATTGACCGAACCGCTGCTCGCGATCCTTATCGCGTGGCTCGTTCTCTCGGAGTCCTTGGCCATCGTTCAACTCGTCGGTGGTGCACTCATCCTGACCGGAGTGGTCTTGGCGGAACGTTCGCGGCAGCAGCGCTGAGTATCCTGGCCTCGTGCCGAATCCACGTTCCCCCCATGCAGAGGGAGTGTGTTTTCCCCTCGGAGGGGACGGCCAACGCAGCACGTCAGCAACCGGTCGAGCGGTTTTCGCCGACTCCATCCGCGCCGTCGATCCGGCAATCGCGGCCCGCATCGAACACACCCGCGACTGGCGCAAGGGGTACATCGCTCCCTTGCGAGACATCGTTCTCGCCGCCGCGCAGTCACCGGATAATGCGGTCTCGATTTCCCGGCACGGCCTGGCATCGGCGCAGCAGCGCTTCACCTTTCGGCGCGATAAGGAAGAAGTGTCCCTACCCGAGGCAATGGAGAGTTTCAGCGAACGAGGTTTGGCTTCGGTCACGGTGCGCGGGCGAGCAGCCCCCGAGGAAGAGATTTCTGTCCCCTACAAGGGCACCCGGCTTTTCGGGAGTGAACTCCGCCGTCAGGTCGATTCATGGGTCGCCAATGGAGTAGCCGAACCATCGTTCGCCGATGCGATGCACTACACCTCGTCTTGGACAACCCGGACTGGATGGACTTACGAGACGTCGACATCGCTCTGCTCGGCGCGGGTGCGGAGATGGCGCCGACTCGCTCCTTATTGCGCTGGGGCGCCCGGGTTCACGCNATCGATCTTCCCCGTCCTGGGATCTGGGAACGACTGACAGCCATTACACGAAGCACGGCCGGCAGCCTCCGCGTTCCCATCCCGCTCGACGCCCAGGGCCAGCCGCCTTTCGTCGTCGAGGGTGACGTGCACCCAGACGACGATGCGACGATCTGCAGCGCAGCGGGCGTCGACCTNGTCACCGCTGCGCCCGAGGTGCGGACATGGCTGGCAGAGATTGACCAGCCGTTTGTGCTTGGTACCTACGCGTACGCGGACGGTGCTCAACACGTCCAAATCTCCGAGGCGAGCGATGCGATCGTCACCGACCTGCTGCAGCACCGAGACAACATCACGCTGGCCTACTTGGCGACACCCACGGACGTGTTCGTCGTTCCCCTCGAGTGCGTTGAAGAAAGTCGTGGACGCTGGCAAGGCCGGGGGCTCGGTGGTCTCCTCCAGGCGCCTCTTCGCATTGCGAGGCAGTTCGAGCCGAACTACCCGCAGATCTATTCGACACCGAACGGTGANCANGTCGGCCTGAACGATTCGATCATCCCCCAGCAGGGCCCNAACTACATACTCGCGAAGCGGATTCAACGCTGGCGAGCTCTCGCCGCTCGGGCCGACGGCGTTTCTGTCTCCTTGAATCTTGCGCCCGCGACCCGAACCCGCTCCGTTGTTCGCAACCGGGCGCTCGCGGCGGCGTATGCCGGGGCCGACCGCTTCGGGGTCGAGGTATTCGATCCGTCGACATCCACGACGCTGATGGCTGCGATGTTGGTGCACGACCTTCGCAACCCGACGTCGAGCGCCCAACCCGCGACCCCGCTGTCCAACCCGATGAATCTCTTCACCGAGGGAGCGAACCACGGCGGACTGTGGCGGGCCGCCTACGCACCTCGATCGGTGCTGGGTGTCGCTGCTCTGCTGGGAATGTTCGAGTCCCGCGCCTGACGCGCAACAAAGACGGAACCCGCGCGGCTGGGGGGTTGACGCGCGGGCTCCTGGGGTATGCCGTGCATACCGATCGCCGCCGGGGGAGGCGGCGCTCTCATTCTGCTGAACTTTCAACCGCGGTGGGAGCCATTTCGCCCAAATTCCCGACTACGGCCCTCGTTGCCGCCGCCTCGACGACAAGACGCATGCCGGACCACAAGACGCGTGCCCGACCGGCGGCAAANTCACGCGTANAGGGCNTCCCGCGCCTGCCGATACTGCTCCCGCACCTGGGCAACCGGTTGTGGATCGCGAGAGACCGTCTCGCCGGGACGTACGTCACTCCATGCGGGTTGTTCCCCGCCGCGCAGAATCCACGCCGCCTGCCGGGCCGCTCCGTCAGCGACGTACTCACCCGCGGGAGGTATCTGCACCGGGACATCTACCAGCGTGGCTGCGACATCCGCCACCGCCGGATTCGACGCCGCGCCGCCGACCACGAGCACCCGGCTCGGCTGAACACCCACATCGACGAGCGCGTCAACCGCGTCGGCAAGTCCGCCGAGCATTCCCTCGACGGCCGCCCGCGCGAGATTCTGCGGTGTCAGATTCTCCCGACTGATGCCGTGAAGAGATCCACGAGCATCGGGCAGATTGGGGGTTCGTTCCCCATCGAAGTACGGGAGCATGACGAGTCCGCCGGCACCGGGTTCGGCGGCGAGCGCCAACGCGGCGAAGGACTCCATGTCGACGCCGAGGAGTTCAGCGGTGCTGGTGAGGATGCGCGCGGCGTTCAGCGTGCACACCAGAGGCAGGAAGACACCGGAGGCATCAGCGAAGCCGGCGACCAGCCCGGTGGGGTCTTTGGTCGGTTGACTCGATCCCGCGAACGCGGTGCCTGACGTTCCGAGGGACACCACGACGTCTCCGGGAGCGATTTCCAGAGCGAACGCTGCGCCCATGTTGTCGCCCGTTCCTGGACCGATGGCGATCGGTGACGATCCATCGATTCCGAGGAATGACCGGGCGCGACCGCCCACCTCACCAACGGTTTCGTCTGGCCCGGCAACGCGCGGGAGTTGCACGTCCTTTCCCAGAGCCAGCTGCATCAGGTCGCGCCGGTATTCACCCTCGATCGGGGACCAGTAACCCGTACCACTGGCATCACCTCGGTCGGTGCTTGCCTCCTGGGGCTGATCGGCGAGCATCCATGTCAGGTAGTCGTGCGGGAGCATGATGGTCGACGTTCGTTCGGCGTTGTCCGGCTCGCTTCGAGCCATCCATCGCACTTTGCTCACCGTGAACGCCGCGACAGGGACGCTTCCTACCGCGTCGGCCCACATGGCCGGGCCACCGAGTTCGGTCACCAGGTCGCTCGCGTCGGGAGCCGATCGAGTGTCGTTCCACAACAAGGCGGGCCGAACAACATCACCACTCTCGTCCAAGGCGACCATTCCGTGCTGCTGCCCCGCGATCGAGATGGCCGAAACGCCGTCGAGCAGTCCGCCCGAACAGGCCTCGCCGAAAGCCGTCCACCATTCCTCGGGGGCGACTTCGGTGCCGTCTGGATGCGATGCACGCCCCTCGCGAACCCAGGCTCCGGTGTCGGCATCCCGGACCACCACCTTCACTGACTGGGTCGAGGTGTCTACACCGGCTACGAGGGATTGCTCCGTCACGGGGGAACCGTGCCACAGATCGCTCGTCACCGGGCGCGGTCCTGTGGAGTTCTAGGGGGAAAACTTGTAGGACGACTTATGACTTTGTAGCCTTGCGCCATGGCTTTCTCCGCGTCCCCAACAGCCGAACAGATCGCCCAAGGGATCCGCCAGCGGGTCCTCGCACACGTGCTCGCCAACAACGGCGGCTATCTCAGCCAGGCGTGCTCGTCGGCGGAACTACTCGCCTCGCTCTACGGGAACGTCCTGAACTTGGCTCCCACCGACGGGCCCTTGCACCCGGCGGACTTCGACGCTGTCCCAGGACCCGAGGCGCCGCGGATCTCCGGCGGCATCTTTCACGGGGAACCCGATCCCGACCTCGACCGACTCATCATCTCCCCTGCGCACTACGCACTGGTGGTCTACGCAGCGCTCATCGAAGCCGGTCGGCTGGACGAGGCCGCTCTCGATCAATTCAACAAGGACGGATCGACCGTCGAAATGATCGGCGCCGAGCACTCACCCGGTTTCGAAACAACAACCGGTTCCCTGGCGCAAGCGCTGTCCACCGCAGGGGGAATCGCCCTCGGCAGGAGGTTGAAGGGTGAGACGGGACGCACCTTCGTCTTCATGAGCGACGGTGAGTTCCAAGAGGGCCAGACGTGGGAAGCGATCCAGGCACTCGCGTTCTACGGCTTGGATTCGGTTCGCGTCGTCGTCGACGTCAACAGAGCCCAGTGCGACGGCCCCATGGACTCGGTCATGAACATCGAACCTTTGGCCACGAAGATCAAGGCGTTCGGCGCGAGTGCCGATTCGGTCGATGGACACAACATCGCCGCTCTGACCCACGCCTTGGAACGGCCCACCGGGCGCCCGCACTTTGTTCTGGCCTATACCGACCCCGTTCGTGGCGTGCCCTTGATGAACGAGCGCCGACCGGTGCTGCACTACCTGCGTTTCACCGGTCACGACGAGCGTGCGAAGTATGAGGAGTTCTACGAAACTCTCGTCTCCAGCGAGCCCGCCTCGTCGTCGAGGGGTCAGGCATGAGCACTCGTTCGAACATCGAGATCGTGACCCGTCCCCACGTGGACAACTTCATCAACTGGTCCGCCGACAAACCAGAGGTTCTCGTTCTCAGCGCAGACTTGACGAACTCCTGCGAGGTGGGCAAGTGGCGAGACACCTACCCCGACCGCTTCTTCTCTATGGGGATGGCAGAGCAGAACATGATCAGTTTCGCCGCGGGTCTGGCGCGGGAGGGCTTCGAGCCCTGGCTTCACACGTTCGCGGTGTTCCTCTATCGCCGCCCGCTGGATCAACTGCAGATGTCCGTGGCCTACCCCAACCTCAGGGTTCGACTTGTGGGCTTCCTTCCCGGCATCACTACTCCCGGGGGCGTCACCCATCAAGCCATCGATGATGTCGCGGTCATGCGCGCTATTCCCAACATGACGATCATGGAAACCGGCGATGCAACCGAGGTCGAATCGGTCGTCGACGTCGCCCACGCCGTGGACGGGCCCGTCTACGTTCGCATGCTGCGCGGTGAAGTTCCACGACTGTTCCCCGCAGACGAACCAATGCAGTTCAATCGGGCGCGGGTCCTCAGTCTCGGAGGAGACGCTCTCGACGCACCGGCCGAACTCGTCGTCCTCACCTCCGGGATCCTGACCGAGGAAGCCCTGCGCGCCATTCCCGCGCTCCGCGCAGCAGGCGTGTCGGTGTCCCATCTTCATGTGTCTACCCTGAAGCCCTTCACCGATCCGACCATCGTCACTGCGCTTCGCTCCGCGACTGCGGGGGTTATCACCATGGAGAACCACTTGACGACCGGCGGCCTCGGGTCAGCTGTGGCGGAGGTCATGGCGGAGAACTCGATCGCCACGCCGTTGCACCGCATGGGCCTGCAAGACACCTACGCGCATGGAGCGTCCCAGCCATACCTGCTCGCCGAGTACCACCTCGATGCCCTGTCGCTGGTGCGAGTCGCCGAGAACGTGCTCGATCGACCTCTCGGAGTCTCTGCCTCGGATCTCACCGAGGTACGCGTCGCCGCAACACACAGCAACGCGAAGGTCGAAGCGCTGTGAACGCAGCTGCATCTGGCGACCTCATCGAAATCGACTACCGAATCACCGCCGAGAACCCCCGCGCAATCGCCGACGCAATCCGCGTCGAGCAGACCATCGAGTTCCCCTTTGAGCTCGCACCGGAGTGGATTCAACAAGGCGTGGTCGGTCAGGTACTCAAAGATGACACCCATGAAATCACCATTGGATACGACCCCGGCGTGGCCGGCGGTGGCCTGGTGCAAGTACTCAACTTGTTGTGGGGCAACGTCTCGCTGTTCCCCGGGGTCAGGGTCCGTGGCCTGCGCTTACCCGACTCGATCCTCGAGGAATTCCGTGGCCCCCGTTTCGGAATCCCGGGACTTCGATCCCTCTTCGGCGCTTCCGATCGCCCCCTGGTCTGTACTGCGGTGAAGCCGATGGGGTCCAGCCCGCAGACGCTGGCGGCCATGGCTCGGACCATCGCAACCGCCGGATTCGACATCATCAAAGACGATCACGGACTCGCCGATCAACCCTGGGCCACGTGGCGCGACCGCGTCACGACCATCGCCCAAGCGGTGAACGAGGCAGCGTCGGAGACCGGCCACCCGTCCGCATACATGCCGAGCCTGAATGTCCCTGCCGACTCTCTGCGGGAGGCGGCCTTCTTCGCGAAGGAAGCGGGGGCAGGAGCGTTGCTGATTCTGCCCGGCATCTCTGGTTTCGACGCGATGCGCTCTCTGGCCGATGATGACGACCTGGCTCTCCCCATCATGGCTCACCCCTCGTTCCTCGGATCCAATGTGGTGAATCCGGACCAGGGAATCGACCACGGGATCATGTTCGGGACACTGATGCGATTGGCGGGGGCCGACATCTCAATCTTCCCCAACCACGGGGGGCGTTTCAGCTTCTCACCCCAGCAATGCTCGACGATCCAAGCGGAGTGCCTGGCTCCACTCGGCTCGCTTGCGTCGGCCTGGCCGAGCCCCGGTGGCGGCATGACGCTCGATCGAATCGACGAACTCACCGACTTCTATGGCATCGACGTCGCACTCCTCGTCGGTGGAGCGCTTCATCGGGGCGACCTGGCCGAGAACGCTCGCCGCCTCGTGCAATCGGTGCAGACGGTTTAATCGGTTCCGTCGCTTCAGTCGCTTCAGCCGGATAGANGGCCTCGTTGATCTAGCGCGGGAACGCTCCGGCCACTCCACCGTCGACGGTCATCACCGATCCTGTTGTTCGAGACGAACGGTCTGAGAGAAGAAACTCCACCGATGCTGCGACATCGGCGGTCGTCACCCGACGTTTCAGAATATTCCTCGACGCGTAGAAATCTTCCAGTTCGTCCGGGGGGATCCCATGGGCAGCCGCACGCTCCTCTCGCAGACCGCTATCCCACAGGCGTGAATTGTCGAAGACCGCATCTGGATTCACCGCGTTCGACCGGATGCCTGACTTCCCGCCTTCCAACGCCGCGATACGCATCAACTGGACCATTCCCGCTTTGCTCACCGAGTAGGCACCGAAGTCCGCTCCCGGACTGAAGGAGTTCTTGCTCGCCACGAACACCAAGGATCCACCGATTCCCTGCACCTGGAGCGCGCGCATGGACTCGCGGGTCAACGCGAAGGCGCTGGTCAGATTGATGTCGAGGGCCGCACGCCACTTCTCGTCCGTGAGTTCCGCCAGCGAGCCGGTCACACCGATCCCAGCGTTCATGACCACGCCGTCAAGTCCGCCGAAATGTCGGATAGCCGTTGCGACAGTGGAGCGCACCACGCTGGAGTCTGACTGATCGCCCGCGAGGGTGACCGGTTCGGGTCCTCCGGCGTCGACGATCGTCGAGGCGACCTCGTCGAGCCCGGAGGCATCAAGGTCAGCGAGGACCAGCGAGCAGCCCGACCGCGCGAGAGACAGCACAATGCCCCGACCTATTCCCGCGGCTGCTCCAGTAACAATCGCGACGCGTCCCGCGAACTCGGCCGGTGCCGGTTTCAGGCTCAACTTGTATAGCTCCATCGGCCAATAGTCGAAGCGGAACGTCTCGACGTCACTCAAGGGCTCCGGCTCACCGAAGGAGTCGAGAACCGTCCGCGCCACACCGTGGGTGTGGACCGCGATGTCGGCCGCGACTTTCGCGTCGGCGGTGTTCTGACCGGTGGTGATGGCGCCGACTCCGGGGACGAGAGCAACCCGAGGCATCGGGTCATGGCCCGAATACCCCTCGGGCATCGAATCGGCGTTGCGCTCCACGTACGACTCGTACGCGCTCGCGTATTCATCTACGGCCCGCGTTACTTCTTCAGGGCCCGTATCAGACAGGGCAACAGACAGCGGCTTGATGCGCAACATGTGGTCCGCACTCGAGACTCCACCGGCGACGATGGTGTCGAGTTGCGGATGGTCGGCAACTTCTCGCAGTCGATCATCGACACGCAGCACTCGGTGACCAGTGTGAGAGAGAGCTCCGCGCAGGTGCAGCAGGAGAGTTTCTAACTCCTCATCCGGCATATCGTCGTGCCGAGGTGGGGGCCCAGGGTTGATGGAGTGCTCCGCAACGAACGCACGTGCGGTATCAACCACCTCGATCGTCCGCTGGTAGCACTCGCTTGAGTCCTCGGCCCACGTCACCAGGCCGTGGTGGGCCAGCACAACCCCCTCGTAGTGAGCCAAGTCGCCGACGATCTTGCTCAGCTCGAAGCCCGGACGAATCCAGTCCACGTAGGCGAACCCGTCTCCCAGGGCTTCGCGTGTGACGCGTTCTCCTCCGGCGTGGTTCGTCAGCGCGCAGATGGCGTCGGCGTGCACGTGGTCGATGTGGGTGAACGGCAGGAAGGCGTGCAAGAGGGTCTCGATAGAGGGGCGCCGCGCGCCGGGATCCATCAGAGCCCGGGTCACCAGATCGGTCATCTCTTCGTCGGTCATCTCACCGCGATCACGCAGTGCTGTCAGTTCCGCAAGGCGCAACGCCGGGTAGTCCGTTTCGATCGACCCACGCATGTCGGCGCCGGAGCCCTTGACCCACATCACCTGCTGCTCTCGCCCGAGGTGATCAACGACACTTCCCTTGGCCGACGTGTTGCCTCCCCCGTACACGACGAGTGACGCGTCATCACCAATGCGATTCGAACGGTCGACGAGTTGTCGAAGCGGGGTCAGTTGGTCGTTCACTGTGCCTCCTGATGCACCAGAGCGTCGACCGTCGATTCAGCACTCGGCTGCACGACAGCATGTTCGGTAACGATGGCGGAGATGAATCGAGCGGGGGTGACGTCGAAGGCGGGGTTGAATCCTTGAGCCCCGGCGGGTGCGACCTGGACACCCCCGATTGATGTGACTTCCGATCCATCGCGAAGTTCGATTTCGATCTCGTCACCGGAAGCAGTTGATAGGTCGACGGTCGACGACGGAGCAGCGACAACGAAGGGGATGCCGGCTGCGTGGCAGGCAAGGGCGACGGAGACCGATCCGATCTTGTTCGCCGTGTCTCCGTTCCGCGCGATGCGATCCGCTCCAATGATCGCCACGTCTACCAGTGAGCGCAGAATCGTCGAGGCGGCGGCGCCGTCGGATTGGATGACGTGCGGGATCTGATCCTGAGTCAACTCCCACGACGTCAGCCGCGAACCCTGCAGCAGGGGACGAGTTTCGTCGGCGTAGACCTCCTCAACGTCACCACGCAGGTGCAGCTCTCGAATGATCCCCAAGGCTGTCCCCCATGCGGTCGTCGCCAAGGAGCCCGTATTGCAGTGCGTGAGGATGCGCAGCGGTCGAGTCGTGGTGTTGGCCAGAATCCAATCCGCTCCTCGTCGCGACAATTCGCGATTGGCTGCTTCGTCTTCTTCGGCGATCCGATCCGCTTCGGCTAGGACTGCGTCGACGCCACCGGCGACCATGGGCCGCACGCGGTCCACACCCCAGGCGAGGTTGACCGCTGTCGGTCGTGCATCGCGGATCCGAGTGATCTCCGATTCGAGGCGGGCGGCATCCCAATTCTCCCGTTCACCCTGCAACATCGCGACGGCCACTCCGTAGCCACCCACGGCACCCAACGCCGGGGCGCCACGCACCACGAGCCGGATGATCGCGTCGACCACATCGTCTACTTGGCTGCACGTGACATACGTTTCCGTCGTCGGAAGCTCGGTCTGATCGATCAGGACCAAGGCTTGGTTCGACCACTGGACCGCACGAATGTCATCCACGAGATCTCCAACTGAGCAGTTGTCCTACAAGTGGCGGTTAGGCTAGCGCACCAAGGGGGTAACTGTGAGTGGAACCGACGTGACAGGAACGGGTGCGACGCGAGGAACCTCGCGGATACCTCTCGGTCGAGAAATCGCCGAAGACCTCCGCCGGAGAATCGTCGGGGGTGAGTTCCCTCCCGGAGCGAGGCTTCCCAGTGAGACCGATCTAGCCGCCTCCTACCGAGTTTCCCGCGTGACTATTCGTACCGCCGCCAAGGCCCTCGAATCCCAAGGCCTCGTCGACATTCGTCACGGATCAGGCATGTTCGTGGTCGACTTCGGTGGCCAGATCCGGTCCGGAGTTCAAGAACTTCGATCGATCACCGAAACGATTGCCGAGATGGGCCTCGAGCCAGGTGTGGAGTACCACTNGATCTCACGCCGCCCCGGATCACGCCAAGAATCAACCCGNCTTCACCTCGACAGTGGTGCAGACGTTCTCGAGCTTCAGCGCGCCATCACCGCCGACGGTGAAGTCGTGGCGTACTCGTACGACNTNCTGCCCGCGGGTGACATGACGNCCGAAGTCGAGAANAGTTTCGGNGACGGCTCNATGTTCGCGTCCATGGACCGGATCGGCTTGGTCTCNGTCAGGGCTCTCGCGGAGTTGCACGCCGTCCACTCGGCCGACATCGGCTGGGGCGATGACCGTCCCGATAACGGTCTCTACCTCCTCCTCGACCAAGTGCACTTCGACCGCGACGGAACCCCCGTCGCATACAGCCAGACATATTTCGTCGAAGGACGCTTTCAGTTCGTGCTACTGCGCACGCGGTGACGTTCAGGCACTGAACCGTCAGCCGCTATCCTGAGTGTTGTGCGCATTCCTCGATGGTCGGAAATCCGAGAACTCGCGCAGTTCGAAACCCCCAATCTGAACTCGCGAGAGCGGGCACTCGCGAGAGCGGCGAGCCTGAGCGATATCCGCGCTATCGCGAAGAGGTTCACTCCACGGGCGGTGTTCGACTACACCGACGGCTCCGCCGGAGAAGAACTTGCTCTATTGCGTCAGCGCCANCTNTTCCGNTCCGTCGAATTCCGTCCCACCGCTCTGGTCGACGTTTCGAACGTCGACCCTTCGACCACGTTCCTCGGTACACCGGTGGATCTCCCGATCGGTTTTGGTCCCACCGGATTCACGCGCATGATGCATCACGCCGGAGAGGAAGCCACTGCGTCCGTCGCACGCGATAACAACCTTGCGTTTGTTCTCTCCACACTCGGCACCACCAGCCCGGAAGACCTGCAAAGGGTTGCTGCCGGGGGGAACAATTGGTTCCAGTTGTACATATCGAAAGACCGTTCCATCACCCACGACTTGCTCGACAGGGTCGAGTCGGCCGGCTACAGCACGATTGAACTCACGATCGACACTCCCGTCGGTGGTATCCGTCGTCGAGACATTCGCAACGGTCTGACCGTTCCTCCGAAACTCACCGTGTCCACGGCCCTCGATATGGCGCTGCATCCCACGTGGGTGTGGAACGCCTTGACGCATGAGCCGTTGGAATTCGCGTCCTTGAAGAACTCGGAGGGCACCGTCGGGGAACTGCTCAGCCGTGTCTTCGATGCATCGTTGACGATCGATGACGTCTCATGGCTTCGAGACCGGTGGCCCGGCAAACTCGTCGCCAAGGGGGTCCAGTCCGTCACCACGTCGAAGGAATTGTCGGCCGCCGGCGTCGACGGAATCGTCTTGTCCAACCACGGCGGACGCCAACTGGATCGTGCGCCGGTTCCGATGGAGTTGCTCCCGGATGTGGTCGCAGCGGTTCCCGAGGACTGCGAGGTGTACCTCGACGGTGGCATTACCGACGGCGCGGATGCGCTCGCTGCCGTGGCACTGGGAGCGCGCGGTGTTTTCGTCGGTCGCGCGCACCTCTACGGCCTGATGGCCGGAGGACGATCGGGCGTACGCAAGGTCGTGGAGCTGTTCCGTGAGCAGGTCACTACTCAGATGGCGCTACTGGGCGTTCGAACGCTTGCGGATCTCTCACCCGAACATATTCGTTTCCGGTAGAGAACTACTCCGAGTCGAGCGGAAGAGTGATCGTTTCGCTTTTCGCGACCACATGTGAGTCCGCGTCGTACACCGTGACTGTTTCGTCTTCGACGATGAGGTTGCCGTCAGCGTCTCGTACGTCGATCGTCTCGTCCACGAGTGAGCCTTCGGGGGCGGAAGCGACGACAAGATCGTCGGTGACGGTGCCGATCACGTTGGCGTCCTCGTCGAGGACAACCTCTACCTCGATGTCTTCACCGATCTCAATGTCGTCGTCCGGCATGTCTTCTCCATTTCCCTCATCGTCGGTTTTGGTCACGCTACTGGCTAGAAGATAACGCCCTTGTGCAGGATGAAACAGCCGTAGGGCTGGTCCTCCAACGTATGCACCACCGCGTACGCGGCAGATGCCCGCCGATAGAAGTCCAAGCGCGGAATGACGCCATACTCCAAACTGCGCCCCTCGCTCTCACTGGCGAGAGCCAGAAGGTCGTTCTGCAAGGACGTCGTCTTCACGGGATCCTCCTCGACCTCCATACGCTCCAACGGGTGGTCGATGAACGAGTCGAGTGGCAACACACTCAAGATGGCTCGAGCCGCACGCAGGACGCCAACCTCTCCCAAGCGGATGACCGGCCTACCGCTCGCTGCGGCAGGGTAATTCCGGTCCACGAGCAGAAGTTGATCGCCGTGACCCATGTCGTCCAAGATCTTCAACAGGTCACCGCTGAGCAGGGGGTCAGTACCTTTGAGCATGCCTGAACGCTAGTCGACAGTAAGTCGGCCCGCGCGAACCTCCCACACGAGGTCCGCTTCACTCATTGCCCAGCCACGATCGTGTGTAACCAAAACTACTGTCCGACCCGCCCGCACACATGCCTGCACGGCACCGCGCAACATAGACCGACCGGTTTCATCAAGACTTGAATCGGGTTCATCCAACAGCGTGATCCGTGCTCCCTGTAGCCAGATGCGGGCAAGGTGAGCTCGCTGCCTTTGGCCACCGGACAGCCGGTGCAACCGTGCGGTCATCAGATCCTGCACCTCGAACACCTCTACTACATCGTCAAATGCGGTCGGTGCATCGATGGTCTCTCTGGCTACGAAACTCCTCCCCCAGTTCAGAATCTCTGCCACGGTGAAACTGTCGGCGCCCGGTGTCGATTGACCCAACCACGCACGCTGGCAGGCAAGTTCTCGCAGCCCCATACTCGATACCAGTCGACCATCCAGCAGAACGGATCCGCGCGTAGGCGTCAACAGGCCAGCCATCAAACCCAGCAGAGATGACTTACCTGAGCCATTGGGACCGACGATCGCTACAAGCTGACCCGCGTCGACCGATGCACTCACCGACGCGACTCGCTCAACACCATTTGTGAGCAGTGATACCCCTTTCAGTTCCAACAACGCCATCAGGTGCTCACAACCCCACGACGCACCATCTGGCGCAAGAGCACCAAGAAGACAGGTGCTCCAACCAGTGCTGTAACTGCACCCACGGGTATTTCTGCGGGGGCAAGCATGTTGCGGGAAATGAAATCCGCACTCGCCACCAACAGCGCACCGAAGACGGCTGAAGCTGGTAACAGGAATGTGTTGCGCGGTCCGAGAAAAAAACGAAGGGCATGGGGAACCACGAGTCCAACGAAAGCGATAATGCCAACGACCGTGACACCGGGTGCAACCAACAGCACCACAGCGACTAGAGCGAACTGCGTCACTCGGTCGGCATCTACCCCCAGGGCTCTTGCAGCGATAGAGCCGAGAGACAGCGGGTCCACCCGGCTCGCGATCCCAAAAGCTATGACAATCCCCACGATAACCAAAGGTGCAACTGCAATGACTCCGGACCAAGTCGCCAATGCGAAGGATCCGTTAGCCCAAAAAGAGAAAGACCGCCCAGCTTCCCTGTTGACGAAAGGAGTAGCCAGCAACACCAGCGCCAGGGAGAAGAAGCTGATGGCCACTCCGCCGAGTAGCAGGGCTGTTGAATTCACCTTGCCATCACGACTAGCGATTGAACGCACAACAATCAGTCCAACTCCGGCAATCATCACCCCCATGAACGCAAGCGGTATCGAATTGAAGGGAATGCCCAGTGCTGCTCCGATACTCGCACCGGCCGCACCTGAAGCCGAAACCCCGACGATGGAGGGGGCCGCTAGAGGGTTCCCAAAAACTCCCTGCAGCAGTCCACCGGCAACAGCTAGACCCGCCCCGACGACAAGGGTGAGTACGACCCGCGGCGCACGGATACTCCACACGATCTGCGGGCTGACGTCAGCAAACCCTGTCACCAAAGACGCGGCGAAAACAACGCCCAATGCCATGACCCCGATCATCATGATGAGCGCGAAGCGACCCCCTGAAGACACCTTCACTCTCTCTCAACGGAACCGAAGATCTCACGGAGCGCAGCGACTAAAGATGGCGCGCGGGCTCCGAAAGAAAGAAGTACCCGATCATCTACGGCAATCACACGTCCCTGCATTCCAGCATCCGTTTGGGCGACACCCGGCAACTTGACAAGCCCATCCACGCCACCCACCGAAGCTAAACCTTCGGTCATGACCAAAACGATGTCCGGGTCCGCTTCTATCAAGGCCTCAGCTGTAAGGGGGACAAAACCCTTCAAGCCGATGTCACTACCCACGTCAATGCCCCCCGCAGCCTTGATAAGCGCATCGGCCCCCGTCTCCGACCCACCGAGTAAATAGACGGCACTTGGCCCCCGCAGATACAGAAAGGCGACCCTTGGTGACGTACTTGCAGGTGCGGGATCAGATACTGCAAGTGCCGAGCCCAACTGTGCGGCAACATCATCCGAAGCGCCCACCGAGTCAGCGAGCGCTGCCACGCGCTGTGGAACGTCGGCGAGGGTCCATACCGGAGGCACGGTGACGACGTCAGCGCCAGCTTGCTTCAGTGCTTCGATTGCCTCCGGCGGCCCAATCAATTCATCCACGAGAACAAGCGTTGGATCGACCTCAAGAGCCTTTTCTATGTCAATCTGATGGCCCAGCGTGACTACCGGGACGTCGGTGCGGCGCTCGCTCGTCTCATCTTGCCCCACGAGTTGTCCGCCAGCCCCGAGCATGTCTACAAGTTCCGCGGACCCAGCAGCCAAAGCAAGAATCCTTTGGTCACCGTTAATTGGATCGCTTACGAAGTCAATCGGCGCCAACTGTTGGATCCCAATCGTTACCGGCCAGGAAGTTTTCTCCCCAGAATTCAGTGGCAGCTGAGAGGGATCAGAACTGGGGGTTGCTGAAGAAGTGGCAGTCGGCTCAGACCTCGGTGAGGTCATGCTGGAGGATTGGCAGGCACTGACCGTCGCGGTCATGACCGCTAAGGCGACACAGGAAAACCAAATTCGCACCCACTGAGTATGTCGCAGCATGGCTAGAACCGCTGTCCAGTCAATTCGGAATTCTCGTTTGATGGCCTTGCTGCCTGAGAGGTCTCGGAGAGTCTGAAAGAGGGTTAGGGCATGCCCGTGGTCAATACATAGTGCAGCCGGGGGTCAATGGAGGCGGCTAAACAAATCATTTTGCGGTCACCGACTACTGAGCTTGGTCGGTATCGCCTTCAAGTGTTCTCGTCATGGGAGCCTGCAGGTGATCTCCGACCCACTCTCTGCATGTCCTCCTACGTGACGCATATTCCAGAATGCTCCCTGGCGGTCTAGCAGCCCCTATTGCCATCTTGCGCCGGGATGCGTGAGCTACGCACGTGTGTCGAAGGCGGTGCCGCACAACATCTGCGAGGTCACACATTGCACCCGCCTGGATGAAAAAATGTGATCGCCACTGTGAGAAGCGAAGCGGGTACCCCTAGCCGTTACGCGTAGCAAGTAACTCGGACGAGAGTCTCTGCCGACGTCGACGAAAAAGGGTGCCACGACGAGTTTGAGGACAGGGAGTCCTCGTGGCTCTCCCGGCTCCATGAGACCAACTGAAGCCGCTCAGCGACCAGCGGCAAATCGCCCATGGTCACGGTCGTAAAGACATCACTATGAATTTTCCGCTACTTCGTGTAACTCATCACCCATCGCACGACGTCTTGCGGACCTGACAGGAAAGCCCCGTACGGGATCGAAATGGTGCTTGATCCATCATCATTCAGACATACGAGTTGAAGCGCATCTCGATTCATAGAATCAATGCAAATAAACGTCGAAACGGCGCCCACTTCCGGTGTGGACACGTTTACGAGGTTCCTGAGTTCACGCTGATGCTCGCTCTCAAGGTGTGATATCAACGCCTTTGGATCAAGTGACCAGGAATCAAAACGCACGTGAAAAAAGTCCAACGGCGCTACCTGTAATGACTGCACTCGGTGTATGTCAGCTTCAGTGTCACACACCACATCTACACGAATCGTGTCAGGAATAAGTTGCACGCCGATAAGCGTTTTCGCGCCGAGATCAGAGACATACTTATCGTCTAACTTTTTTGTGTGTTGCAATCGCTCTGGATCGATCACTTGTGGGCGGCCGAAACTCCCACCCATGGTGAGAGTGCCGATTTCTCGCCTCTCCGCACGTATCGAAACACGTATCTGTCCCGAGGGAATGTCGGCAAGGTCTCCAAAGACATACGTGACGCATCCAGACCAGGGGCAAACCACCAACGTTTCTACATCAAAGTGACTCGTCACCGGCTCTAGACGCAGAAGTTGAAAGGTGTCTGCCTCGGCTAATACCTGTCTCGCCCTTTGTGCTCCACTCGGATCGGCTTCACGGCGGTTCATTTTCATCTTCTCCTCGAGGCATCTTGAGATTTTGGACGATGCGGATTGGTGTGAGTCGACTCTTCAACGACAGAGATCGCAATAGCTATTCCGATGTCGTGCGATATTGAAATCGTCCATCGGCTCAATCCCTTCAGGAGACTGAAATACAGGGTTGAGCGGTGCAGCCGTAAGTGAGGCGAGCCATCCAGTGGGCTTTTCAAGACTTCAATGTTGGTTAGAGGGTGCTCCGCTATCCCCGACCTCAAACACTTCAGAACAGCTTCCTTCGCGGCCCATCGCCCGGCGAGGGAGTCGAGACGTCCATCACACTCCTCCAATTCGCGACCAGTCCAAATTCTCCGCAGTTCAGCAGGGCTAGATGCACCGACTAGGTCGCGGATGCGACCTGTGTGCACGAAGTCAATGCCCACACGACTAGACATCAGCGGAGACCGCTTCCTTTTGCATATGTGGTGTTCCCGGTGATTTCTGTTTCGAGGTTAAAGCCCGAGAGAGTCGCAATGACATTTGATTGAACAAGAACCATGCCACACAACCGATGAGCAAGGACACCAGGGCTGACACCAGAGCACCATCCGCGAAATCGATCCCGTGTTTGATCGGTGGATATATCTGCCAGTGCGTGAGGTAGATGATCAGAGACGCTGAGGCAAGTATGGAGAAGATTCTGGCTAGGAAAGTCGGAACCCGGATGTGATCCACCCAGACAACCAGTAAAACCAGTGCGGTGCATACAAGTGCTCTCAGCAACTCATCAAAATATATTAAGAGCGCGCCGCTCAAGAGAATCGAATATGCGATTTTTTTGCTGTCTAGGTAATACAGGGTCAGTCCGGCAGCAAAGAGCCAAAGGGTGCCTACTGGGGAGTACGCGCGATGCAGAGAATCTGGACTAGTAACAAGTAAGCTCAAGGCGAAGCAGGCCACTGCGAGAAGCCCCGTGACCTGCAGAGGCTTGAATCGCAATAGATCTCGAAATTGCTGCCACGTGAAGAGCAAGCCAAAGGCCACAAGTGCGTACAACAGAACTTCAACAAACCAATATCTGAGATGCGGGCCATTAAATTCATCACTGAGACTGTTGACGAAGAAGAGAGACGGCCCGTATTGATCACTAATCACGACAAGACAGATCAGCCACATGAGTACTGGCGTGTACAAAGAGACGATGTAACGTGTTGTTCGTCTCACGTAGGGCTCGCTGAGATTAGCGGGCAAGACAAACCGTGCAAAGGCGTACCCTGCAAGTAGTAGAAGTGCGTGCGCAGAGCCCGGAATCTTTACGAAATCTGTGTGGTTCAAGACGATGAGAACAATGGCTACGGCTCTTACCAAGATGCTTGTCTCCAGCATTTCCACCCACCGAACTCGACGCGCGGGTCCCTGTCGATCTTGAAGTGCCTTTAAGTCTCTTACTGTCATTGATGGCCAATGACCGGGAAGATGAGGAATTAATCTCTGCAGAGCGTTTGATACCGATATGTAGTTCAGGGAGTCCCCCCTGTAGTCGGCAAAAGAACGGTCAGGGTCGACGTGGGAAAGCAACAAGTGGCGTTGAAAGACTGCGTCGATGGTGGAGTCAGGGTGGTCAACAGTCAACACCAAGCAAGACTCTGTCTCGACTATCTCTTGGATTTGCTTCATTGACACTTTGCCATTTGGAGAGCGAGGCAATGCCTCCACTAGGAAAAGTTGAAAAGCGTCGGGAGGAAGGCCGGAATTTGTGCACACTGTTGATAGAACTGCTTCCGGCGTGATGGACGTTGTGACGACGTTTATGTGCTTTGCGCTCGCAATGCAAGCAACCTCGAGTCCACTTTGTTTTGCCGTATATTCAAGATGCCGTAAGTCAACACGGTGACCACGAACTTTTGTGATGTGTGAGGTTCGACCCACGATTCGTACGCAGCCCGACTTGTCAATCGTGGCGAGATCACCTGTGGCGAGCTCCGTTAAGTCGTGGCCACGGCTCAGATCTTGAGCCGAAGTCGCGTAACCCATCATGACGTTGGGACCGCGGTAGATCAATTCTCCCGTGGTTAACGGATGACCGGCGATGTGTTCCAAGCGCACAGATCCACCTTCGATTGGGAATCCGACAGCGTCGGGGCAATCGAAGGCAAGATCTGGGGGGAGAATGGAAATACGTGCTGTTGCTTCCGTCTGCCCATACATGACGTACAGATCCCATCCGGTTACACGTCCGAGGTGGGCATACTTGGTGACCTTGGATGGAAGTAAAGCACCACCGGCAACGGTGATTCGTGAAAGGGTCGGTATCTGCAAAACATTCAAGCCCTGGGATTCAATCAGGTCCCACATGTATGGGGTAGTGCTCAAGGTCGTAGCGTTTGAGGCTCGTGCGTGGTTCCAAAAATTTGGTTGCGTGGCCGTTCCGGGAATCAAAAGGATGCAGCCTCTGGCCGCAATCGTGCTGTTGATGACGGAAAGCCCGTAGGAGTAGGACATTGGAAGGCTGGCGACACATCTGTCTTCTTTCGACAGATTCAGTGTTTGCGCTATCGACGTCGCGTTTGCGGTCAAATTCTTCTCGGACAAGCGCACGAGTTTCGGTGATCCCGTGGAGCCAGATGTGCTCAAAAGAATTTGGAGTTCAGGATGCAGTTTGTGTTCTGCTGCCGAGCGATGGGTCACGCGTCCTGAAGGCCCGTCGACAATAAAGTTCGGGTCGTAATGCAGGGCAACCTCAGACGAGAAGTTGTCGTCGCCCTGTGGGAGAAGGATCGTCGGTAGATTAGATGCGATACACGCGAGGTAGCTCACGATGCTACCCAGTGAATTGTCAACAGCTAGCAGGATCAGAGAGCGACGGTCGGGCAAGCGACTTTGTTGCTGGCGTACGAGTGCGACCAATTCCCCGTACGTAATGGTGCCTTCCGGGGTCCAGATGGCTGGTGTGTTGGGGTCTACATCGGCGGCGAGATCGCTCAGGTCCAGGGGCCGACCCCAAGTAGCATCTTCCATAAGGTTAGGCTAACCTAAATTTGCCAAGCGGGTAAGGAAAGCCTTACCTAAATAACAGAAAGCACTCGGGAGGGTCGTGCCCTGTGCTCCCCCCATTCGTATTCAAAAGCAAGAGAGGTCAAGATGAATTTCCGCCACAAGGTCTTTGCGCCGCTGCTTCTGGCCTCGATATCGCTGTCAGCACTTTCGGCTTGTGGGGGGGACGACTTCGCCGACGGAAGCGAGTGCGAACCTTCTGGTGATGCTGGATCCCTGACTGTCTACTCAGGGAGAGGTGAGTACCTTGTCGGTGACTTGCTACAGCAATACGTGTGCGATACCGGCGTTGATCTCGAGGTGCGCTACGGGAAGACGGCAGAATTAGCTGCCCAGATTCAGGAAGAAGGTCTCAAGTCACCGGCAGACGTCTTCTTTGCTCAGGATGCAGGAGCACTTGGTGCAGTTGACGCGGCCGGTTTGTGTCTTCCTACATCACAGGAAATCATGAATAAAGTACCTGCTGCCTACCGGGCCGAAACTGGAAATTGGACGGGGGTGACGGGCCGAGCTCGAGTTATAGCTTACGACTCCTCTGAGCTAGACCTGACCGAGGTTCCAACGTCAGTACTGGACCTGGTCGAGCCCCAGTGGGCCGGGGAGGTTGCGATTGCGCCCACGAACGGCTCATTCCAAGCATTCGTGACAGGAATGAGAGTTGCATTCGGAGAAGAGGTCACGGAGACATGGCTCAAAGGTCTTATCGATAACGACGTCCAAAGATACGACAACAACATCGCGATTCAGGATGCGGTTGACGCCGGCCAAGTTCAGCTTGGATTGATCAACCACTATTACTGGTACCGGCTTGCAGACGAGATTGGCGAAGAGAACGTCAACGTGGCGCTGGCCTTCACGGAACCTGGTGACCCAGGCGGTCTAGTAAACGTGGCGGGCGCCTGCGTTTTGAGCGCCTCGGAAAACCCCGCTGAAGGAACAGCTTTCATTGAGTGGCTCTTGTCGGATGCGGCTCAAGAATGGTTCGTTGACACAACTACCGAATATCCGCTTGCCCAGGGCATTCCGGGGCCCGCTCATGTCCCGCCTATTGAAGAAGTGTCGGGACCGGATATCCCTCTCGCTGAAATACAGGACCTTCCTGGCACGCTGAAAATGCTGGAGCGGGTGGGCCTCAGTTGAGGACCTGAAAATGCAGGTCTGCAAAAAAGCCCGTAACTTAAGGATTTGCTATTTACGATTAGGACGCCTTACGTGGAGATCTTTGTGCGCAGTACATCCGTCACCGTCGTTCTCCTAGCGTCATTGCTGCTAGCCGTACCAAGCGCAGCCGCTGACTCTTCGCGCGCTGTGGCCAAAGGGGACTATGGACAGCGCGTCATCGTCTCTGAGACCCAAAATCTGGATCCTTCGGGGCAGCGCGTGGTGGTGCGAGGTCGCCAATTTAATCCACGCATAGGTGTTTACGTCGCGCTATGTGTAAGACCAAACGAGGGTGACGCCCCAAGCCCCTGCGGCGGCGGCGTCAACTTGGATGCTTCCTCCCAATCTTCGGCCTGGGTGTCGTCTAACCCACCTCCGTACGCCCGAAATCTTGCTACCCCTTTCAAGAAGAAGGGTCGATTCAAAGTGACCTTGTATGTCTCGTCGAGGATCGGCAACGTGGACTGCCGCCGCATTCAATGCGCCATCGCGGTTCGCGCGGACCATACCCGCTCCCAAGACCGGTCCCATGACGTCATCGTCCCTGTCGATTTCCGCTAGACCGTCGCTCGGCGGAACCGGGCACCAACTATGGAGGAAAGAATGTTCTCACTTCGCATTGGCTTGACGCTGCTAGCTGCCGGTGCTCTCGTGGGGTCGGCCACGGCATCTGCGCATGCCACCCCGGGGGGGTTCGATGTCACTATCGCTGAGCAACCGGCAAACTCGGTTCTCGCCGCGCTGCCGCCGAGTGTCAATTTGGACGTCGCTGTCTCTGGTCTTCCCGAGACTGTGGGTATGTATGCGCTGCACTGCGCGGTGCCAGAAAATCCGCGCTCCGCGCCAACGCAGTGTGACGGAGGCACGGGGACCCTGGTTTATCTTCCGGCCGGCTCTGTTCGAGGTGGTTCTGCCCAATTCCCCTTGAAGGTCAACGCAGAGTTCTACGGGGTAAACCCGAATCCGCAGGGCGCACCCGATGCACCTGAACTTGTGGACTGCCGGGTTGACACTGGCAATCCACGCTCCACCACCTGCGCCGTCTACATATTGGGAGCCGGCCGCGAGTCAAGCAACCCGGCTTACTTGCGGGTGTTCCCCACGCAGTTCAACGCGTTGACGAAGGACCGTCGCAACGACACCATCAAGGTCATGGTGGATGGCAAGCGAGTGACGAAGCGCTCTGCTCCAGCCCTGGTCGAGGGCGTCGCTACACCATTCAAGGTCAGTCTCGGGTCAGGACTTACCCCCACCGTCAGCAGTACAACCTGCTCGGTCGAGGACTCGTCGATAACCGCACTTTCGAATGAAGGTACGTGCACTGTCACCATTACTTCTAGCGGCGGAAAGAACGTGAAGCCGCTCATTCGGCAATACAACTTCGACTTAACGTCGTAATTGCCATCACTTTTGGCGGGTCCCATGTTTCCATGGGGCCCGCCATCTATGGTTCTAGCTGCAGGGCCAAATCCAGGAGGTCGTCATGGACGTTCGCGCCGCAGTCCTCTCGGCACCGGGTAAGTATGAAGTTCAAGATTTCCCATATCCAGAACTGCAAGACGGCGCGCTGCTCATGCAGATCGAGATGTCTGGCGTCTGCGGCACGGATAAGCACACGTACCTCGGCGAAACAAGGCAGTACGCCGGCACCCCGGCGGAGACGGACACACCGTTCCCCATCATTCAAGGTCACGAGAACGTTGGACTTATTTCCGAAATCACACCCACCGCGGCAGAGTCCTTAGAGTTCTACGGTCGACCACTGAAGGTCGGGGATCGCATCACGATGTGCCCCGACATCGTGTGCGGCTCGTGTTACGAATGCACACACGTCATGGGATACGTGTGGTGCGAGAACAGCGATTGCTACGGAAACTCCTATTCGTCCGCCGATCCCCCGCATCTGATGGGTGGCTGGGCCGAGCAGATGTACATCCGTCCTGACACGTTCGTCTACAAAGTTCCTTCGGGCCTGAGTCCACGCGTCGCTGTTCTCGCCGAGCTCATGGCCTGCACGGCGTCCCTCGACAAATTGAAGGAGTTCTCGTCCTACGCGATCGAGGGTTTCAATTCTGGCGACACCGTGGTGGTAATCGGTTCCGGGCCGCTCGGCCTTCTGCACATCGTCAAGGCAGACATGATGGGGGCGGGTCGGATCATCGCCACCGACCTCAGCGAGCACCGGTTGTCCTTCGCCAAACGGTGCGGCGCGAACGTGACACTGAACGTCTCGCAATCATCCGCCGAGGAGCGCATCCACCAGGTCATGGAGATGACTCGTGGGCGAGGTGCAGACGTTGTGCTGCATATGGCGAACACCCCGGCCTCCTTTGTCGAGGGCATCGAGATGCTCAAGCGCGGCGGCATGATGCTGGAGATGGGAAATTTCGCTGATACCGGGGATATCAACATGAATATTCACCGGCACATCTGCAGCAAAAACATTCGGCTCATCGGTCTGACCAACCATCCCTCCACGGGCTACGGACCCGCCATGGATCTACTCGAGCGATACGCCGATCGATACCCCTTCGACGACTTCGTCAGTCACGAGTACGCGCTCGCAGACGTAGACGAGGCCATGCGCATGTCGATGGATACAGAAAGCTTGAAAGTGGTCATCAACCCGAACCTGTGATGCGCGGCTCAGGTGTCGTGATTGTTGGCACCCAGACTTGGACATCGCGCGCTTCCGTGTTCTAGTGGAGACATGGATCGACTTCTTCTGTTCGCCGACGACGGCTCTGATGGCTCTACCCACGCATGGGAGTGGATTAGCGCACAGTCATGGCCTGGATGGCAGGTGCGCGTACTCACCGTTCAGCGTCAGGGAGTCGACCACCGCGATCCCCAGCCACCGCAGCCGTGGTCTCCTGCCTCACCAAGAGATCTCCCCGCCGAGGCGGAGGTGGCATCGCTGACGCATATGGTCGCCGACGGTGATCCGCGAGAGGTCCTTTCCACTACCCCGGCAGACTTACTAGTCATCGGGCCACGCGGCTCCGGCCTCCTCAAACGGCTGCACGTGGGCAGCGTCGCCGAGGCACTCCTGGACAATCCATCGGCTCCATTGCTGGTCGCTCACGACAACCACACCGTCGAACACATCACCATTGCGGTCGATGGATCGGGGTACTCCGAGCAGGCCGTGAGGATCGTCGCCGCTCTACCGTGGATTGGGGCTACCCGCGTCACCTTGTTGAGTGTGGACGAGGGAGACGGGAGGGCGCCTGCGGCCGTCGAGAGCGCTGCCGAGCTGCTGGAGTCCCATGCACTGGCAGTCGATCGCCGGGTTGTACCGCACGATGAGAACGCGTTGACGGTGAANGTTCGACATGAGATNGACAGTTTTCTCGCCGACCATCGATGTGACCTGGTCGTCGTGGGAACGAAAGGCTTGACGGGCAGCAAACGTCTCAGGCTGGGTTCCGTGGCCGACTACCTGGCTCATCACGTTCGGTGCTCAATCTTGATCGTTCGCGACACCTACCCAACGAGATAGCCGCGCGACTACGGCACCATCACGCTGCGAATCACCGCCGTGTGCTCGGGAGTCGCACCACAACAGGACCCGACGACGTCCACTCCAAGATCCTTCAATAGCCGGGCCAAGTCACCCATCCCGTCTGGCGTTCCGTTGTAGACGAAGTCCGCACCGACAAGCTCGGGCAAGCCCGCGTTCGATTGCATCAGCAGGAACGAGCCGTCCGGGCGCGCTTCGACCATCTTCCGGGCAATCGACTCCATCTCGTCGAAGCCGCGTCCGCAGTTTGCACCCACCACATCCGCACCCATCGCCGACANTTCGACAACAGCCTGCTCCGGTGACACACCCATCATCGTGTGCAAGTTGGTATCAAAACTCATCGTCGCGAAAACCGGAATCTCCGGAGCCACCTGACGACTAGCGTCGACCGCGGCCCGCACTTCCGTCAGGTCGCTCATCGTTTCGATGATGATGCCGTCCACACCACCGTCGACGAGGCCCTTGATCTGCTCGGCGAAGAGCTCTNGGGCCGCTTCGGCGGTCAGCGTTCCCATGGGTTCCAGCAATTCCCCCGATGGCCCCACATCCCCCATAACGAAAACNCCCTCGTGGGAGTCGGCGACGCTGCGCGCGATCTGCGCAGCTGCCTGATTCAGTTCGTGGACGCGGTCGTCGAGGCCGTGCATAAGAAGCCGGGGCCGGCTCCCCCCGAAGGTATTCGTGGTGAGCAATTGAGCGCCAGCATCCGCATACCCTGCGAGGATCCGCTCGATCTCTTCTGGGCGATCAACGTTCCACAGTTCCGGCGCACCGCCATCATCGAGCCCCGCCGACTGAAGCATGGTGCCCATGGCACCATCACCGGCGCGAATATTCCCAGCGCGAACACCAGCTAGAAGGTCGGTCACAGGAATTCCTTTCCAGCGAGACCCTGATCCTTTCATAGAGAAGCCGTGTCAATACTCATGATTTTGCTGGTTGTCGCGTCTTTGTGGGTCGCCGGGGACTCGAACCCCGAACCTACGGAATCCCCCTTTAGGGGTGCATGACTGTCCGTAGTTGTGCATTCCTAGGGGGTTTTCGTACAAGGGTGTGCGGTGTTGTGCAGCCCCGTTACTGACCAAACTACTGACCAAGAAACAGCCGACGGCTACTCGCAGGCCACGCCGTCACCATCCCGATCCAGCCCCTGATTAGCCGTGTAACGGCCCGGACTATCGGACTGCCGGATGGGTGTCACGCCTGCGGCTCTTGCGTCGGTGCAGTTGGCGTAAGTCGATGCATGGAAAACGCAACGGCTGCGGCGATTGTCA